>MDSZ01093963.1_pt1 | contig 72904 bp, 69 predicted proteins | sample 811201 | NCBI WGS metagenome assembly MDSZ01 (sample SAMN05326647, study PRJNA326480) | marine metagenome | isolation source: seawater | place: Indian Ocean: North | collected 2010
CTGCATATTCTTATTCCCTTTATTGATGTGGTTGGGCGCAAGTTAAATATGATGGAACAGGTACTGGACGTACCCCCACAAGAAATCATCTCCTCCGATAACGCTCAGGTTAAAACTGATGCGGTATGTTTTTTCCAAATCCAACAGGCTTCGCAAGCGGCTTATGAAGTCAATGATTTGGAACGTGCTATGCAAGCCCTGGTAATGACCAATATTCGTGCCGTACTTGGCTCTATGGAGCTGGATGATATGCTCTCCAATCGTGAGCGTATTAATGGTGAACTTCTGCTGAAAGTAGATGAAGCAACGGATCCTTGGGGTGTAAAAGTCACCCGTATCGAAATCAAAGATATCGCTCCACCCAATGATTTGGTTAATGCCATGGCTCGACAGATGAAAGCGGAACGGGAGAAACGTGCGCAAATATTGGAAGCTGAAGGTGAACGCGAAGCAGCAATTAAGGTTGCAGAAGGCCAAAAGCAGTCAGAAATTTTAAAAGCTGAGGGTCAACTAGAGGCCGCTAAGCGGGAAGCCGAAGCTCGTGAGAGATTGGCTCAAGCCGAAGCGAAAGCGACAGAAATGGTATCTAAATCTATTCAGGATGGTGATGGCCGAGCCATTAATTACTTTGTCGCCCAAAAATATGTAGAAGCCTTGGGGCGTTTGGCAGAATCTGATAATAACAAGGTCATGATGATTCCATTGGAAGCAAGCAGTGTTATAGGCTCCATTGCTGGTATCTCTGACTTGGTAAAAGATCTAAATAAAGACCAACAACCCTCTTAAGTACAGACAATAGGAAAGCCCATGGAATTTTTTACCGAATTAACATATTGGCACTGGTTAATCTTAGTATTGCTATTACTAGGCGGTGAGGCCATGGGAGCTTCTGGCTTCTTACTTGGTGCTGCCGGTGCTGCTGCTACCCTTGTGGTATTAAACTTAATTAATGATGACTTAAGTTGGCAAATGCAATTTAGTGTCTTTGGCATTGTGGCGGTGTTTTTATCTTGGCGCTATTGGCAGCAGTTTCGCTCTTTTAATGAAAAGACGGATCGCCCCAACCTTAATGATCGGGCAGCACAACTAGTGGGTCGCACCCTAACCCTTAGCAAAGATTTACAAAATGGTGAAGGCAAAGAACAAATTGGCGACACCTTTTGGCGCTTGCAAGCCGCTTCCGACCTTAAAGCAGGTGCTCAAGTAGAAATTACGGGCACCAAGGATAGGGTTCTGCAAATTGCTGAAATTGAGTAACCAATAGCAAACCTAACTTATTCAGTGCCATTAAAAGATTTAATTGTTGAAGAATTTAAACATCTAGTAGTATTGCCGAAGATGATGATGTGGGCCTATTAGATTGGATCCATAACCATTCAACTACTATTTACCACCCCACAGGCACCTGCAAAATGGGTGTGGATGATCAAGCCGTGGTCGACCCACGCTTAAAGGTTTATGGGGTACAAGGCTTGCGTGTAGCCGACGCCTCGATTATGCCAATTATTGTTTCAGGTAATACCAATGCCCCTGCCATAATGATTAGTGAGAAAGCGGCAGATATTATATTGCAAGATGCCGAAGATAATTTACACAAGGCTACTAATTAGCCTATTAAGGATAGAAATTAATGTTTGAATTGCTGGCTGATTATGCCCAAATTGTTATCGCAGACCTAGTTTTATCGGGTGATAACGCCTTAATTATTGGCATGGCCGCAGCGGGTTTGCCCGCTGAACAACGTAAAAAGGCCATTTTTTATGGCATGCTGGTGGCCGCTGGCTTACGGGTAGTGTTTGCCTTAATCGTGACCCATTTATTAGGCATCCCGGGTATTTTATTTATTGGTGCCTGTTTGCTGTATTACGTGTGCTGGCGTTTGTATGTGGAAATTCGAGAAAATGCCAATGCTGGTGTCGATTTAGATAACCCAGAAGTGACAGCGGCATCGCCCACGACTTTAAAGGCAGCCTTGTTGTCCATCTTGATTGCTGATGTATCTATGTCTTTAGACAATGTGTTGGCTGTGGCGGCAATTGCTGATGGTGATACCCAAAAACTAGTCATTGGTTTGGGCCTAGCTATTGTGCTAATGGCTGTAGCAGCCACATTTATTATGCAGCTATTAGTCAAATACCGTTGGATTTCTTGGGTAGGTTTGATTGTCTTAGTCTATGTATCTAGTGAAATGATGCTGCGTGGTATTATGGATATTGAGCAAGGTATTTTACCCTTACTAGGTTGGGTAGAAGGCTGGGATTTATAGAAACCCAAGTGTTTATTGGTTAGCAGGCTAGCCTGCTGACTTTTTAAGTGTCTGTTTCCCCTAGGGGTTGCTACATAAAACCTTCCATGTAGTAGCAAGTAAAACAGTATTGGGAAGGAGAATAATAACAACTGGAGGGCAACTATGTCCGTATTAAATAAAGTAAAGTTAGCTGTTGTAGCAGGGCACTGATTATCAGTTCCACCGCTATTCATACTAAAGACGTTACCATTCGTGTACAGTCAGTACTTGGCACCAAGTCTGATAAAGTACATTTGTTAAATGAGTTTGCTAATGACGTTCGTGAACTTACTGGCGGTCCTGTGAATATTGAGATCCTGCCCAGTGGTTCTGTGGTTGGAAATCGGGAAAAGGCCTTGATCTCAGTCGCATGGAACTGGGCTTTAGAACGAGATTACATAACCCTCGACAATCCGACCAAAGTAGTCAAGCCCAATGACGAGAAACCCAGAGATCATTATGTAACTGATAAAGAATATAATATTGCATATCAATTAGCAGAGGGCACACCCTACTTGCGTCCTGCTATGGAATTAGCATATCTTTGCCGCATGAAACGCTGTGAAATATTAGCCGCTACCAAAAAACATATACTTAAAGAAGGTTTCGACACGCAACGTGTTAAGGGTAGTAAAGATGCAATTACGTTTTGGTCAGATCGCCTAGTGGCGGCTGTTAATTATAAAGCTAGTGAAATTGAGAGTTTTTATATAATACATAACCGCTATGGCCAAAGAATACCCGAATCAGCCTTTAAATCGGCTTGGACTCGCTTAAAAAAGAAAATGAAAAAAGCGGGGATAGAGCCGTTTAACTTTCATGACTTAAAAGCGAAAGGCGGCACCGACTTTAATGGTGATGTATTAGATGCAACAGGTCACCTAGACCCAAAAATGAGAAAAGTTTACAAAAGAAAGCTGGAAGTAGAGGCAACAAGATAGTTTATTTTTGCTGATCTCGTCCCCTGTTTCGTCCCTTTTTTAGTTTACAGGAGAAAACAAAGACAGTAAGTCATTGATTTAATTGGTCGGGACGGCAGGATTGATTAAGCAAAAGCCTGCTCGGCTTTCACTTCCCCTTGGGGCTGCGCAGCAGACGCTGCTTGATGCAAAACGCCTACGCGTTTTGTGAACCTGAATTTAATCCAAAACAATTAAACCCAAGGGGTCTAATTGGTCGGGACGGCAGGATTTGAACCTGCGACCCCCTGCACCCCATGCAGGTGCGCTACCAAGCTGCGCCACGCCCCGACAAACTCTCGTACCGAGTGGTACTCAAGGAGGCGGTATATTACTTTAATCTTGGGGGATTGTGAAGCACTTCACAGCTGAAAAAGGCTGAATATTTAGCACGTGGTTATTTCAGCAACAATGGCTGTTTTTAAGCTTAAACAAGCTGGTTATTAAATGACTTAGTTTCGATATATGGGGGCTTAATAAGGTACGGCAACACCCGCCAAACTTTTAAGGTAGGCGGTTAAGAACTAGGCTTCTGATCTTATCTATAGCTAGTCTACAGACTCAACCCGATCCTTAAGTTTTTGACCCGGTCGAAAAGTCACTACGCGACGGGCTGAGATAGCCACTTCTTCGCCAGTTTTCGGATTACGACCTGGACGCGAGCGCTTATCACGTAAATCAAAGTTACCAAAGCCGGACAGTTTTACCTGTTCGTTATTCACTAGGCAACTAGCGATTTCGTCAAAGAAAGATTCAACTAAATCTTTGGCTTCTCGCTTACTAAGATTGTGCTCGCTACTGAGACGCTCTGCCATATCGGCTTTCGTCAATGAACCCATAAAATTTTCCCCTATGCCATTATTTTTATTAAGGATTCAGAGTATTCAGTGTAACAGGCAGCCTCGAAAAGTAAAGATTAGTTTTATTGTCGACCATGAACCACATTATATTGCCGAATTCAGGGGTGTTAAATCACTCACCTAAAAGGCACAAAAGCAGAAATATAATGTGGTTAGTAGCGAATTAACTAGCTCCGCAAGCTAGCTGAGCACTGGCTTTGCATGGCCTCAACAATTTGGTCAAACCATTGGTTTACCTCGTCGTCATTAAGGGTGCGCTCAGGATGTTGCCAAGTCACGCTTAAGGCTAAACTCTTTTTGCCTTCAGCAATACCTTGTCCAGCGTATACATCAAAAAGACCCACATGTTGCAGGAATTCTCCAGCGTGCTGATTAATAACTGCCTGTAGTTCACTGACTGGTAAAGCTTCATCAACTAATACGGCCAGATCGCGTCTTACTTCTGGGAACTTAGACAGGGCCGTAAAGGCTGGCACCACACCTTCTGTCAGTGCAGCTAAACTAATTTCAAATAGATATACAGGGCCTTGAAGATCAAGCTCCTGTTGCAATCCTGGATGCAAGGCACCTGCATAACCCACCAATGTATCTTGTTGATAAATGGCGGCACTTTGGCCAGGGTGCAGGGCAACATGTTCTCCATTGCTAAATTGGAATGCCTCCCCTTTGCCGGTTAAGGCCAAGAGGCTTTCAATATCACCTTTTAGGTCAAAAAAGTCGACGCTATCATTTTTACCATGCCAGCTTTCTGGGTGACGAGGGCCGCATATCAAACCAGCCATCACATCTTCCTGTTGCAGACCCTCAGCACTTGGAATAAAGCGCTGGCCCGTCTCAAACAATCTGACCCGTTGCTGTTGGCGGTTTTGGTTATGCTGCAGAGCTTTAATTAAGCCTGGCCAAATACTGGTGCGCATCACCGACATATCAGCCGAAATAGGATTAGCCAATGCCACAGGCTTATGCTGGTTATCCATTTTGCCCTGTAGCTCAGGTTCCACCATACTATAGGTGATGGCTTCTTGATAACCACGGCTCACCATATGGTGACGTAACAAGGTATTTGCACGTTTAGCCTCTGGCTTGGCAGGAATATCCATACTGCCCACTGGGTTAGTACTCGGTAAATTGTTATAGCCATAGACCCGAGCAATTTCTTCAATCAAATCGGCTTCAATAGCAATATCAAAACGCCAGCTGGGGGCTGAGAAAGTCCAGCTTTCAGCATCAGAGCTAACCAGCTCGAGACCTAAACGCAGTAGAATATCTTCTACCTGTGCATCGTCAAATGCAAAGGCTAATAAGGAATTTAAGCGTTGTTTACGCAATACGACCTTGTTTGCTTTAGGAAGGTGCTCATCAGCAACCTGCTCAATTATGGGGCCTGCTTCACCACCACAAATGCTTTGTAAAAGCTCTGTAGCACGGTCCATAGCTTGGCGTTGCAAGGTATAGTCAACCCCACGTTCAAAACGATGTGAAGCATCTGTATGCAAACCAAAGCTGCGGGCTTTACCAGCAATATTAACGGGCTCAAAAAAAGCCGCTTCTAGCAGTATATTTTTAGTCGTGTCGGAAACACCTGTTGAATCACCGCCCATAATGCCAGCCATACCAATGGCACCTTCGTTATCGGCAATCACCAAAATATCTTCATTTAAGGCGACAGTTTGACCATTAAGCAGCGTTAACTCTTCACCCTGATTGGCCATACGCACGTTAATGGCACCATCGAGCTTATCCAAATCATAAGCATGCATGGGCTGACCAAGCTCAAGCATAACGTAAGCCGTTATATCAACAGCGGCGTCGATGGGACGAATATTGCTACGCAGCAATCTATCCTGCATCCACTGTGGGCTGGGCTGAGAGATATCCACATTGCGGATAACACGCGCCGTGATGCGTGGACAAGCTTCTGGAGCACTGACATTAATAGGGAAGGTATCTTCCAGTTGGGGTGCCACTTCAAACATGTCAGGCGAGGTTACATCGACACTATTGAGTACCCCTACTTCCCGTGCCAAACCGGCAATACTTAAACAGTCTCCACGGTTGGGGGTTAGATCAACATCAATCACCTGATCATCAAGTTGCATATAATCACGCAGATCAGTGCCCACTGGGGCATTGGCTGGCAATTCCATAATGCCATCGTTATCTTCACTAATTTGTAATTCAGCCGCCGAGCACAACATACCAAAGGACTCAACTTGGCGTAATTTGGCTTTTTTGATCTTAAAGTTACCAGGCAATACTGCACCTAAAGTGGCATAGGCTACTTTGATACCCGGGCGAGCATTAGGCGCACCACAGACCACCTGCTGGTCGGCTTGACCATCAGAAACTGTGCAAACTTGTAACTTATCGGCGTTAGGATGTGGCTCCGCGGCAATAATTTCACCTACTACTACGCCACTAAAGTCACCAGCTGCGGCTTCCACACCATCTACTTCGAGACCTGCCAAGGTAATTTGCGCCACTAACTCATCACTAGAGATAGCTGGATTCACCCATTCACGTAACCACTTTTCACTGAACTTCATTTTTCTTACCTAATATTCTTTGCTGTGCTTTTTATATAGTGTGACGCTCAATTAACTAAACTGAGACAGGAAACGTAGGTCGTTTTCAAAGAACAAACGCAGGTCTTTTACGCCATAACGCAACATAGCTAAACGCTCAACGCCAAAACCAAAAGCAAAACCAGTATATTTTTCAGGATCAACACCCGATGCTGTCAGTACATTGGGATGCACCATGCCACAGCCTAAAATTTCCATCCATTTCTGCTCACCATTCGGGCCTTTATAGCCAATATCTACTTCAATGGATGGCTCTGTAAAGGGGAAATAGGACGGACGGTAGCGAACCTGTAGATCCTGCTCAAAAAACACATTGAGGAAATTGTGCAAAATGCCTTTTAAATCGGCAAAACTAATATTGTCATCAACTAATAGGCCTTCGACCTGATGGAACATGGGTGAATGGGTCTGATCCCAGTCACAACGATAAACACGACCGGGACAAATAACGCGGATCGGCGGCTTTTGCTGTTCCATGGTGCGCACTTGTACCGGTGAGGTATGGGTGCGCAATAAGGTGCCATCATCAAAGAAAAAGGTATCATGCATAGAGCGGGCAGGATGATGGGAAGGAATATTTAGGGCTTCAAAGTTATGATAATCATCTTCAATTTCTGGCCCCTTGGCGACGGAGAAACCAATTTGGGCAAAGAAACTCTCAATACGCTCCATGGTCATAGTAACAGGGTGTAAACCACCATTATCTTGACCACGACCAGGCAAGCTAACATCAATACTTTCGCTAGCTAACTGTGCTCTTAATGCTTCGCTGGCCATCAAGGTGCGCTTGGTGTTAATGGCGTCTTGCACTTGTTGCTTAGCAGCATTGATTTTGGCACCAGCAGCGGGTCTTTCTTCAGCAGATAGTTTGCCTAAACTTTTTAGCTGCGCTGTTAATTCACCTTTTTTACCCAGATATTGGACCCGAATCTGGTCTAAGGCCGCCTCATCTTGGGCGGCAGCGACGGCTTCTAAGCCTGCATTTACCAGTTGCTCCAGGTTTTCCATAGTCTTCTCCGCATACTTAATGGCCAAGCATTCCTTGCTCGCACCGTAAAACTATTTTGTCTTTTTTTAAATAAAAACAGGGGTAGAGTTTGCACCCTGCCCCTGTTTTGTTCTTTCCAAGTTTGGAAATCTACCCGATCGAGGTAAAAACTTAAGCGAGTGCCGCTTTGGCTTTTTCTACGATCGCGCTAAATACCGCTTTGTCATGAATGGCCAAATCGGCCAACACTTTACGGTCAATCTCAATGGAAGATTTCTTTAAACCAGCAATCAAACGGCTGTAGGACAGGCCATTCATACGCGCACCGGCGTTGATACGGGCAATCCACAGGGCACGGAACTGACGCTTACGTTGACGACGGTCACGGTAGGCATATTGGCCGGCCTTGATAACGGCTTGTTTAGCAACACGGAATACACGGCTGCGAGCGCCGTAGTAACCTTTAGCTTGCTTTAAAATCTTCTTATGACGACGGTGTGCTTGTACACCACGTTTTACGCGAGGCATGATTCTTTCTCCTTACCAGTGACTGTTAGATGTACGGCAGCATGCGCTTTACTAATGGCTTATCTGCAGCACAAATCTGCAAAGTGCCACGTAGCTGACGCTTACGCTTGGTGGACTTCTTAGTCAGTATATGACTGGTAAAGGACTGCTTATGCTTAAAGCCATTAGCAGTTTTCTTGAATCGTTTTGCAGCACCGCTGCAAGATTTCATCTTAGGCATTTCACTTACTCCACGCATTCATTAATTTGTTAATGAAGGCTCACCTCAGGACCTAAACCCCTTGGTGGTCTCCAGTTAAAGTAACCGCGAACAGTTACTTTTTCTTTTTTGGTGCTAGCACCATGGTCAATTGACGGCCTTCCATCTTTGGATACTGTTCCACGATGCCGTATTCATCCAGATCGGTTTCGACCCGTTTCAACAACTCCATGCCCAGCTCCTGGTGAGCCATTTCTCGACCACGGTAACGCAAGGTCACTTTGGCCTTGTCACCACCTTCTAGGAAACGTATCAGGTTGCGTAGTTTTACCTGATAATCTCCTATATCAGTTCCCGGACGGAACTTGATCTCTTTTACCTGAATCTGCTTCTGCTTTTTCTTAGCAGCAGCTTTTTGCTTCTTGGCTTCAAATACATGCTTGCCGTAGTCCATAATTTTACAAACTACCGGCTCCGCATCAGCTGCAATTTGCACCAGATCCAGTTTTGCTTCCTCAGCATGACGCAATGCTTCTGCTAAGGTAACGATGCCAACTTGACTACCGTCAGCACCAATTAGTCGAACTTCGTTCGCCTCAATATGTTCATTTATTGCAGGGCGTTTCGCTCGACCCTTATTGAATTCGCGTTTAATTGCGCTATCTCCACTTTTAGTTAGAGTGCAATGGCACTCAGCCTTTATCCTTGAAAACGGCCTTTTTCTGCTACTGCTTCGGTAAGTAGTTGGGCATAAGCATCAAGGCTCATATTACCCAAATCTTCACCACTTCGGGTGCGCACAGTAACTGTGCCTGTTTCCACTTCCTTATCACCTACTACCAGCAAATAAGGAATCTTCTGAATTGTATGCTCGCGAATTTTAAAGCCTACCTTTTCGTTTCTCAAGTCCGCAGCGACTCGGAAGCCCATTTTTGTTAGTTTTTCTGCAATTTCCTGGCAGAAAGGGGCCTGTTTATCGGTAATATTCAAAATTACGGCTTGTTTTGGTGCCAACCAAGGTGGCATAGCGCCAGCAAAGTTTTCAATCAAAATGCCAAGAAAACGCTCAAAAGAACCCAAAGTAGCTCGGTGCAACATGACCGGCACTTCCCTTTCACCCGCTTCATTAACAAACTGAGCATCAAGGCGACCTGGCATGGAGAAGTCAACTTGAATAGTGCCACATTGCCAAACCCGACCTAGGCAATCCTTTAAGGAGAATTCAATTTTAGGGCCATAGAAAGCGCCTTCGCCTGGCAAGATATCAAAGGGTAAATCCTTAGCATTTAGTGCTTGGGCTAGAGCCGCCTCAGCCCGATCCCAAACTTCATCAGAACCGACACGTTTTTCTGGGCGCGTAGATAGCTTTAAGATCACTTCGTCAAAACCAAAGTCGGCATAGACGGTATATAAGAAATCAATAAACTTGGCTACTTCATCTTGCATTTGATCAGCAGAACAGAAAATATGTCCATCGTCCTGAGTAAAGCTGCGCACGCGCATAATGCCGTGCAAAGTACCAGACGGTTCATTACGGTGACAGGAACCAAATTCTGCCATACGAATTGGCAGATCTCGATAAGAACGCAGTCCTTGATTAAAAATCTGCACATGACAAGGGCAGTTCATGGGTTTAACAGCATAGTCGCGATTTTCCGACGCTGTGGTAAACATCATCTCGGAAAACTTATCCCAGTGCCCGGAACGTTCCCACAAAGAACGGTCAACAACTTGCGGAGTCTTCACTTCTACATAGCCATTAGCCTGTTGCATAGCACGCATATAGCGTTCTACAACCTGATAAATAGTCCAACCATTAGGATGCCAAAACACCATACCGGGCGCTTCTTCTTGGGTATGGAATAGGTCAAGGCGCTTACCTAATTTACGGTGATCACGCTTTTCTGCTTCTTCTAAACGATGCAAATAGGCTTTTAAATCTTTTTTGTCCGCCCAAGCAGTGCCATACACACGAGTTAACATGGCATTATTGGAATCACCACGCCAATAGGCACCAGCCACCTTCATTAACTTAAACGACTTAATATGCCCTGTGGAAGGAACATGGGGGCCACGGCATAAATCTGTAAAGCCACCCTGATTATAAAAAGATAGATCTTCGTCACCGGGAATAGAATCGATAATCTCGACTTTATATTCTTCACCAAGGTCTGCAAAAAATGCCACAGCATCAGAGCGATTCATAATCGAGCGACTAATAGGCAAGTTCTGCTTTACTAGCTCCTTCATGCGCTTTTCTATCAGGGCCAGATCTTCCGGAGTAAAAGCCCGCTCATAGGCAAAGTCGTAATAAAAACCGTCTTCAATAACTGGGCCAATGGTCACTTGGGCACCCGGAAAAACATCTTGTACCGCTTGCGCCATTAAGTGGGCACAAGAGTGACGAATCACCTCTAGCCCCTCTTCATCACGGCTGGTAATAATAGCTAGCTGGGCATCATCGGTAATAACATGACTGGTATCTACCAGCTCACCATCGACCTTGCCAGCCAGAGCGGCTTTAGCAAGACCAGGACCAATATCAAAGGCAATATCATGCACCGATACAGGTGCGGAGAAAGAACGTTGACTCGCGTCAGGAAGAGTAATAACTGGCATAAATTTTCCTTACTCAGTGGTGACCCCTACCAAAGGCCACTTGGGATGTTGATATAGCTATGTAATTCAGTGACATAAGCTAAATAAATTAGGGGCGTAATTGTACCTATTAAAGCCTTTTTTCTCAAGCCGTCATTAGACCTCAAGAAAAAGGCAATAAAGCTAAAAACTTAATCACCAAAACAATAGTTGAACTATTCAATATACAACAGAATATTTAAGCTGCTGAAATAATAAATTCAACAAAATATAATCCTATATACTATAATTATTTATACTTAATTGAAAGTACTTTACTAATTGGAGTATTCAAGATGAGAATTTTCATCCGCATAATGAGTTTGATTATCGCTATTAGCTTTGCCAGTCCAGCCCTAAGTTTTTTTGGCTTATTTCAACCTAAATTATTTGATCTAGCTGCCGAGCTTGCTGATAAGGGCAACCCAAACGCACAATACATCTTAGGTATGATGTATAACAATGGCTTTGAAACAGAAATGGATAGAACAAAAGCCTTTGCCCTATTCCAACAAGCTGAACAAGGTGGCGACAAACTCGCTGCCTTTAAGTTAGGCTGTTACTACGACGGACAAGCACCTGAAGCAGTTGCTGTGGATAAGGAAAAAGCCTTTAACTATTACCTTAGTTCCGCCGAGGCTGGCTATAGTCTTGCCCAATTTGTCACCGGCAATATGTTGTTTGCAAAAGGCAATTATGAAGAAGCTGTTTACTGGATTACGAAATCAGCGCAACAAGGCCATGATCGTTCTTTTACTAATCTTTTTACTCTTTACTCAGATCCACAATGGGGTGTAGAAGATAGAGCACTAGCTCATCAATATTTAAGTATAGCGATAGCAAAAACGAACGAAGCCAAATATTTACCCAGAATGCGAGAGTTATTAGCAGAAAACGCTGCCTTTTTAACCACCGAACAGATACAACTGGCAGAAAAAAATGCCGCTGCCTATGTGCCTGAGCAAACCCCCTTAACATTGCGTGTTGTTAGAGGCTATAACGAACTTTACGACATTCGTAATCAGATGGTATTGGAAAATATTAAGTGATTTCTTAATAACCTGTTTTTTAACAACTAGGTATTGAATATTAGATCATTATTCAAATAAGCCTAACTGCTTGTCAGTTAGGCGGGCAAAGCTATCCCCCAGTAAATTAAGAATTCCATCCACCACGGGCATTAATTGGCGTTCTATATAGTGCTCATAATCCAAAGGCAAGGGCGGCATATCAATGGACTGGGGGCCCTGTTTGGTGATGACATATTCGATCCAGCCACCCTCGTTATAACGCGAATCCAAACCCTGCTCAGCTAACCATTGCTCGGTTTTATTGGCGGCTTGGACATGGGGTGGAATATTTTTACTGTATTCAGCCAAGGGGCGGCGAATGCGCTTGCGATAAATCAACTTATCATCCACTAAGCCAGCTTGGATATCCGCTACTGTGTTGGTAATTAACGCTTTATAGTCTTGTTCTGCAAAAACCTTATTATAGAGCTGCTGTTGCAGTTCACGAGCCATCAGAGTCCAGTCTGTGCGCACATTCTCTAAGCCCTTAAATAAGGTTTTTAAGGAGCCATCAGCTTGCACCACCTGCCCGGCATAACGCTTTTTACTGCCTACTTCCAAACCACGAATAGTGGGCATCACAAAACGCTTAAATAAGGTCTCAAATTCGATTTCCAAATAGCTGGTGAGGTTATATTCCCTTTGCAAATGCTCACGCCACCAATTATTTAATACAGTAGCCAAGTTCTTGCCCGTTTGATGGGCCTTTGCCATGGTCATAGCTTGATCACCCAACCAGACAAATACCGAATCAGTATCACCATAGATAACTTGGTAACCCTGAGCCTCAATTAAGGCCTTGGTTTGCTTTAAGATAGCGTGACCACGTTGGGTAATAGAAGACGCCAAACGCTGATCATAAAAGCGGCAGCGATTAGAGCCCAACACCCCATAACAGGCATTCATTACAATCTTAATAGATGTTGATAAGGGTGTATTTTGCGCTGCTTTGGCTTGATCTCTGGCTTGCCATAAGGTGGCAATAATAGTTGGCAAAATAGCGTCTTCACGGCTAAATCTGGCGCCTTTAAAACCTGCCACAGCGTTATCCTGCTCGGCACCAGTTATCAGACCCAATGGATCAATTAGAAAGCTACGAATAATACTGGGATATAGACTTTTAAAATCGAGTATCAAGACATTGCTATAGAGCCCAGGCAGTGAATCCATAACAAAACCACCGGGGCTTTCTCCAGCCATACCCGAAGCATAGGCCGGCGCTACCCAGCCGGCACGATGCAGTCTGGGTAAATATAAATGGTCAAAAGCTTGGGCGGAGCCGCCAATACGATCCATAGGTAAACCGGTCAATTGACTGCGGGCAATGACAAAATTTAGGAGGTCAGCTTTGGCAAAAATATCCCATACCAATCGACAGTCTTCTAAATTATAGGCCACCAGTAGATGGGGTTCTTGGGCATACATTCGCTGTATTTCTGCCCCCCGCTCATGGGGTTTAGTGATTTCCTTGCCCCGCCCCAGTAGCTGTTGAGCCACATTTTCCAAGGCAAAGGATTCAAACTGCCAAGTCGCTGCCCGCATTACTTCAATGCCATCTAAGGCAATACGCCCAGGCATATATACCCGGGCTGGGCGGCCATTATTGCCTGCGCGCCAGTGTATTTCTTCGCCCCCGCGCCCTAAGCGAAGCCGTACACCTAACTCTTTGGCTCGATGACATAAAATACGAAAATCAAACTGCACCAAGCTCCAGCCCATAAATACATCTGGATCATAATGTTCTAGCCATTGCACGAGCTCACGCAGCATCTGCCGCTCATTAGGCATTACCTCTGTATAGTCGGGCAAATCTCTTGGCAAATCTTCTGCTGGCCAATGTAACCAAACCTTACGCACCGCTTGCTGTTGGTCATTGGCATAGACAGCAATACTATGAATATGGCGACCATCCAAAGAGGTTTCTATATCTAAAGAAACACAACGCAGTTGCGGAACAAATTCACTGGTTTTTAGGCGCGCATTGACCAGCAGACCATAACGGTTATTTATCTTAGTCTCTGGAGCCCTATCTAACTGCATAGCACCGGTGATAAAACGCTCCATAAGAAAGCGTTCTTCGGGCCGCAGATCAGCCTCCATTAACTCCACCCCCTTGGCTTCTAATTGGGGACGTAATTGCCGCCACACAGCATCATTGTCGGTATATAAGGCCATAGCCTTATGACCAGAAAAACACTTCAACTCGATGTGCTTCAGTTGGCAATGCTGTTTGGTTGGTGAAGACTGTGCCAGTATTTGCTGGACCAAATCGTGTTGCTCACTATCAAAAAAGCAAACTCGCTGCTGCTGGCTTTGTTGCAAACATACTGGGCCTTGCTCCGTTGCCAACCAGTAATCCAACTGTAAACCATTGGACTGATCACTATGGTGACGGGTCAACAGAAAGCCGTGCATGGCTAGCTTGGATCAGCAAAGGGTTGGATGACTTCCAGTGTAGGAAAGTGCTGCAGTATAGTCGCCGTATTGGATGCTTCAAATAACAGCTTTAGATTAGGGCCAGCATCCATAGTGAAATAAACTTCTAGACCTTGTTGCCGTAGCTCCCATACTTGCTGCATAACGGCTAAACTTTCTGGCTGCCAATAGACCAATGGTGGCCAAGCGGCCTGCATAGTGGCGTGCATACTCATAGCATTATGTTCAGCCGTTTGCCCAAGAGCCACAAAGTCATTATCCATAATGGCCTGCTCAATACATTGCATATCGCGTGCGGCTTGGGCTGGCCATTGTTTAAATAATGCCGATGTTTGTACTGTGCGCCCCATGCCTTCTCTGGAGGAAACCGCCTTTTTGGCATCACTAACGGTTAATATACCTACCCTTAGTTGAGGCCAGCGCTCCGGTAAAACATAGGCCACACTATCATGGCCATTTGCTGCCTCTCCAGCCTGCCACTTTACAAAGCCATGCCATAAAGAACGACTAGCACTGCCACTGCCAAGCCGCGCTAAAGCTGAGAGTGACGTATAGTCTAACTGCCAGCCACAAAGCTCATTACAGGCCAGTGCCAAAGCACCATAACCACTGGCCGACGATGCCAAACCAGCTGCCGTGGGAATGGTATTACGGGTTTCAATACGCAGACTAACACCAGTTGGTAAGAATAAGCTTAACCAGGCTTTTAACTGCACAACAAAAGCTGATTCTCCAGCTTGCTCAACACCATTTAAATAGACTTGGTGATCAGCAGCATCAATCAGGCTAAGTTGGGTATGCGTACCATGATCAGCTAGAGACACAGAAAGAGAGCCTGTCAGGGGTAAATTAAATTGGCTTTCACGCTTACCCCAATATTTACTTAAAGCAATATTTGCTGGCGCATAGGCTGTGGCCTGTTCTTGGATAGGTTGCAAAGATCGGCCTGCCAAAAGCTCTTCTTGCACCCAAAGTGCTGGGGTAATTGCTGTCATAGTATCTCTAGTTTATTGTCCACCCACTGGCTGATTAGTGCCATACTAAACCCTGCATGCCAATATGCATAGAAAATTGTCTATGAGGCCAGTCTACTAGTTCTGGTACGGCAAGACCAAGTATACAATCGCCTAGACCTGAGCCAGATATTTTTACCGCCGCAAGCTGGTTACCTGCTGTTACTTGTTGCCAAGCAGCATTAATGGCCTTTTGTGTCCCTTGATCACAAACCCCCAAGGCAACCATTTGTTGCTGATAGGCATTTATGACCTTAGCAAAGGTAGGCCAATCGGCTTGTAATATAGCTGCCTCAGCACTAATAACCAGCTCACCCATAGATTTATATATGTCTGCGTAGGCTTGTGGTTTAGCCTGCGCCCATTTTGTCACCATGGCTACAACATCGGCCGTTGGCGTCTTATAACCGGTGTAAATTAGGCGTAGAGCCGGCATGGCTATATTGGCATCTAATTGCAAAGGTTGTGCTTGTTTTGAGTCTGCATCATAACGCACCAAACCACCATAGCAACTAGCCGCAGCATCAGCACCGGAACCCCGCCCTTGCACTTGGCGAATTAGCGCTACGGCCTCAGCCAAAATAACCACAGGCGCCGTATCCAAGTTTAGCCAGCGGCGCAATACGGCCACTAAAGCCACACTTAGGGCAGCCGAAGAACCCAGCCCCATAGTGCTATCAATTTCAGACTCAATGGTGATCATCAAGCCAGTTGGTAAATCTGCCTGTACAGCTACTTGTTGTATGCCAGCAAAGACAAAGCGTAAGGGATGACCAGCAATAGGTAGCTCAGCTAAATCACTTAAGGGAGACTGCCATTGACCCAAACTAGACTCTATACACAATTGTTGGTTTTCAAGTGGCGTTAATATTACCTTAAGCCTAGTATCCAAAGCCGCCACCAAGGCTGGATAACCATGCAGCACAGCATGTTCACCTAACAGCATGGCACTGCCGGGAGCAGAGCAAATAATCCCTTGCCTAGCCATACATTACCCCCTGGTGGTTACTTGCCAAGGGCCAATATTGATAACCTGCGGCCTGACAAAGCTTTTCTAAGGGTTCAATATTAACGCCCGCAACCAACATCATACCGCCAGCCTCACCACGAATACTGCCAGCACCACAAACTTTACCAGCACCGCCTGCTAGCTCAACTTGGGCAATAAAATCAGCCACTGTTTTGGGAACCACCGTTAATGTTTGCAATAAACGATGGTTAGTTTTTATTAGCTCCACCAAAGCGTCGCTATCGGCCTCTAACAAGGCCCCTTCCATAGCCTTAACAACCTCTCCAAACTGCTGCCAAAATGACTCAGAATGTTGTTGCTGTCGCACCAGTTCAACACATTCACCAGTACTGCTTTGGGGGTTGCCAGAAGACACCAAAAACCATTGCGGAGGAATAGAGATATGCAATTGCCGGTATTGCCCACCTTGGAGGAAATGCATACCGCCATAAACACACAGGCGAGGGTCCAAACCACTTGAACGACCATGTTGCCAATGCTCGATAACCTGTACCTGTTGATAAAGACTATGCTTATCAAATGGATAAGCATTGGCGTTTAGCAAAGCTGCCAATAGTGCAGCAATGGTAGAGGCGGATGAACCCATACCGCCACCCATTAAGAGCTCACTATGTAAGGTAAAATCCAGATGCTGTTGCACAGCAAGCTGATTAGTAGAGATACCATAGCCTAATGCCGCAAGCAGTAAATCTTCAGGATCAGAAAATAGACTAGACAGAGGTATCTGCCCGGCCAAAAACGCTTTATGTTGCTGCGCCACATGGTCAGCTAGTTGCTGAGCCTGATGGACAGAGAGAGACCGCTGCTTACGTAATTGAGGTAGCTGCAGAGTCAGCATAGGGTCAGTATTGGAGGCAGCTGGCTGACAGCTTAAGGTGGCTTTCGATAAACGATTAATGGCCACGCCAATAGCTGACTGACCGAAGGCCACAGCATATTCACCGGTAATAATCACTTTACCGGGTACTGAAGCCCAATAGTGACTTTGGGCAGCAGCAGGCTTAGTCATCGCGCCTCATATTGGCGTTTATGTTGGCTAATACCAGCTAAACGGAAGCGACCATTGGTTTGTTGAGGAAAATCATGCGTACCACCATCTGTTGGCACCTGAAAATCATACATTTCCACATATTCTGCATAGCTAATAGGTTGTCGATCTGCCAACATGGTCTGGTGCCGTTGGGTATGCAGCATGGCTTCATAACCAGCCACCAGCTTACCGGTAAAAAATTCTCCAACACTGCCAGAACCATAACTAAAGAAGCCAACCCGTTTACCAACCATATTGGCTACATGATCTAGTAAGGAGATAAAACCGATATAAAGTGCAGCAGTATAACTATTGCCGGTAATACGATTGTAAATCAAGCTGGCATCAATTTGCTCTGACAGATCATCTTCGGTCATATGATGCTTATGGCCATTGGCCAAATGCGTGTGGGCTTTCTGCGCCATGCGACTAAAGGGTAAGTGATAACAGAAGTAATCAAAGTCCTTAAATAACAAACTTGATTGGCGCTGAAAATCTTGCCAGGCAGCGCGCACACTGCGCAGGTAAACCTTGGTGGAGTACTTACCGTCAACAATAGCTGTAGAACGATAATTAGGCCGCCAAAAGTCCATCACATCTTCAGTATGCACACCCGTTTCAGGGTCTAATTCAATTATCCGTGGCTGGGTAGTGACTAACATAGCTGCAGCACCGCAGCCTTGGGTCGCCTCACCAGGAGATTGGCGTTCATAACGGGCAATATCTGCGGCTATAACCAAGATTTTTTCTGCTGGTTTACGCGCCACCATAGCAGCTGCCATTTGCAAAGCAGCCGTCGCACTATAACAGGCATGTTTGAGCTCCACGACACGACAATGGGATGATAAACCCAAGAGCTTGTGCAGATAAACACCTGCAGCTTTAGATTGGTCGATACCTGTCTCTGTAGCGAACAACACGCTGGTGATAGTATCAATTTGCTCGCCCCGCTCTGCCATACCTTCTAATAAAGGTAGGCAAGCGTTGGCCGCCATCGTAACCACATCTTCATCTGCACCAGGAATACTCATACGATCCTGACCAATACCAACTGTATACTTAGCTGCACTAGCACCGTTATTAGCTGCTAATTCTTGCAGATCCAAGCAAAAGTTCGATGTGTAAAAACTGATGTCATCAATACCGACAGACATAAAAGATCTCAATTATTTCCGCTTCCGCGTTATTTCCGTATACGACAGTGGCTTGACTGTCTGCCACACTATTTATTAATACCCTGCTGCGGCAACAACAAAGTATCGTTAAGTCGCAAGTCTGCTATATTTTTTGCAGATAACAAGAACATGGCGGTCACAAATTCTTTTTTCAAGGACTCAATGGCAGTAACGACTGCTGCAGTCGATTCCATAGCGGGTGCTAACAATGGTTTGGCAACACCGCCTAAATAGCCGCCCATTATAACACTCTTTATTAGATCTAGCCCATCCCGTAGGCCGCCACTTGCAATAAAGTTAGCATCTTGCATATAGGGCCTAGCTTGTTGCAAAGAGACAGTGGTGGGGATACCCCAATCCTGTAAGGTAAAGCCAAGCTGACTATCATCTTTACGACGATGTTGTTCGATACGAGCCCAAGATGTACCGCCCCGACCAGCGACATCAAACCATTTAATACCTTGGCTTAGGCCCAGTTCAATATCCTGTACACTAAGACCAGCACCCACCTCTTTAAGGACAACTGGATAATCAAGGGCTGTTTGTAACTCGCCAATACGCGCAGCTAAGCCAGCAAAGTTGGTATCGCCCTCAGGTTGGATGGCCTCCTGTAAAGGGTTTAAATGCAGGAATAAAGCATCAGCCTGCACCTTAGACAATATCTCTTTTACTTGCTCTGAGGTCACACCATTATTGAGCTGTATGGCACCTAGGTTTCCGAACAATAAAATATCTGGCGCTACATCACGCACCTGAAAGCTAAGCTCTGCCTCTGGTTGCTGTAACATGACGCGCTGCGAACCTAGACCCATAGCAACACCGGTAATCTGTGCGGCTTCAGCAAGATGACGATTCACTTTCTTAACTAATTGATCGTCACCACCGGTCATAGAGGATATTAATAATGGGAAACTTAAGGTTTTGCCCATTACGCTAATACTTGGGTCTACATCTTGTAGATTGATTTCTGGTAGGGCGCGGTGCTGCAGTTGAATGGCATCAAAAAAGTGGCCTTGTCGATCAACCATTGGATCACGGTTGATGACTTCAATATGCTCACGTTTGCGCTTAGAAATGGAATTGCTCATGGTGCTTTACGCTCTAGCTTTAGGTGAGCTTCCATCAACTCCCCGGGGTTCGTTTGCGCAGCCAATAAGGATAATTCACCACATAACACTGTAGCAGCACAAATCTGGGCTAAACGGCGCGCGTTTTCACCTGCTGCCCGCTCCTCTGCACAACCTAAGCTTGCTAGATTTTCACTGACAAAATCCAAGCCTTTACCATTGCCAACAGTGCCCATGATTAAATTGGGGAGTGTACAAGAGAAGTACAAATCACCATTTTTGACTTCAGCATGGGTAACACCCTGAGAACCTTCAATAATATTGGCAGCATCTTGGCCAGTAGCCAAATAAAAACCCAATAGCATATTGGCATAATGAGCATTGGCGCTGCGCACACCACCCGCCATTAGGGTTCCAATCAGGTTCTTTTTAATATTTAGGTCTACCACCTTTTCGGGCGTGGTCAGCAAACGCCTTTCACATAACGCACGGGGGATGGTAATCTCGGCGACAACATACTTGCCACGTCCTAGAATACCGTTGACCGCTGTGGCTTTTTTATCACTGCAATAATTTGCTGAAATAGAACAGTAGGTTAATTGTGGATGGGCAGCCAAAACCCAGTTCATTATATTGTCAGCCGCCTGAGTAACCATATTGTGGCCAGAGGCATCACCCGTAGTGAACTCTAAGCGCAGATACAACAAGTTACCCACAATTTGAGCATGCATATCAACCAATTTGGCAAAGCGGCTATGTTGACTGACCACCTCTTGCATTTGCGTTTGGCTATTTTGCAGGGCTTGCCAAGCCGATAAAGCCTCTGATGCGGTTTGCGCTTCCAACAAAATGGACCGGCTCATACGCTCATCGACAAGGGTGGTTTTGATACCATCACACAATACCGACACCCTGGCACCTCGACCGACAGAATGCCAGAGGGGTGTTTCATAGGTAGCCAATGGCACAGACACCTTATCTTCCCAACCTTGGCCTTGGATCTTTAATGGCCCAACAAAGCGCATAGGTACAGGGGCTTGGGTGACTTTAGGACTGTTTGTTGCCATTCAGTTTACCTGTGTTTATAGACTAGAAGCGCTTACGGCTGGAGAAAAGAGGCCAATTTTACCGACCCCCATTCGCTTATGCAATGAATGCCTTATGGACAACAACAAAAAACCCCGCCTAGACAAGTCTAAACGGGGCTTAGCGTGAACATACTAACACTTAAGCTTGTATCATGGCTTGACCAGTTGGTCAGCCAAACTCACTTATAGTTTGTCGGCATTGCCACTTAGGTAAGAAGCTACGCCAGCAGCAGATTCTTGCATACCAGAGTCGCCTTTTTGCCAACCAGCTGGACAAACTTCACCATGTTCTTCATGGAATTGTAGAGCGTCAACCAAACGTATTAGCTCATCCATATTACGACCTAATGGTAGATCGTTTACAATTTGTGAACGGACAACACCATCACGGTCAATCAAGAAAGCACCACGATAAGCTTTGGTGCCATCTGCTAGTTCCACATCGTAGGCGCGACAAATGTCATGAGCCATATCAGCAGCCAAGGTATACTTAACTGGGCCGATACCACCATCGTTGATGGCTGTATTACGCCAAGCATTGTGAGTATGGTGTGAGTCAATAGACACACCAATTACTTCTACATTGCGGGCTTTAAAATCATCCATACGGTGATCCAAGGCAATCAGCTCCGAAGGACAAACAAAGGTAAAGTCCAATGGATAAAAGAAAACCAGACCATATTTGCCTTTAATGTTTTCAGACAGATTAAAATCACTCACAATAGTGCCATCACCTAGTACTGCTGGTACAGTAAAGTCAGGTGCTTGCTTACCTACTAATACGCTCATGTTGTTACTCCTTGATTGTCAGAATACAAGAGGCGTGCACCTCTTGGTTTAATTCAATTATTCTGCAGCAGGGGCTGCAGCAGAAATCATTTCAGTTAATTCTCCTGATTGTGACAACTCCATAATGATGTCACAACCACCTACCAATTCGCCTTTAATCCAAAGCTGTGGGAAGGTTGGCCAATTAGCATATTTAGGCAGTTCAGCTCGAATATCAGGATTTTCTAAGATATTTACGAAAGCAAAACGCTCACCACAGGCCATTACAGCTTGCACAGCTTGGGACGAAAAACCACATTGTGGAAATTTCGGGGTGCCCTTCATATACAGCAAAATATCGTTGTTGCTGATTTGGTCTTTGATAACGTCAATAGTATCCATTAGCTTATCCTATTCAAGCAGTGCCATATCTGCAAACAGACATGGCCATATAGTGATTCACCTTTTATAGCATCGCTTTGCTGTTTTTCAAGGCCGGGTGATAAAACAATTGGCAATTATTATAACAAAGACCAAGTCATTTAATCAGTTATTATTTTACAAAAAAATAACCTTTAATTTGACTAAAATAAAGGCCAAAACAGAAACAACCATGTTGGCTGCAATAGTGTTGCCCGTGAAGTATCGATCAAGCCTTTATAGGCTCAGGTTGCACCTATGTCTGGAAACACATAGAATGCTCGTTTTGCTCAAGCAAACACTATGATCAGCAAGCAACCACGTCATTTTCTAACACTGCTAGACCTTAACCCTAAGGAATTAAACTGGGTTATGCAGCGGGCTATAGAACTCAAAGCCATCCGTAACCAAGGCGATATTTACGAGCCTTTTAAAAATCGTGTCTTGGGTATGGTTTTCAGCAAGTCATCTACTCGGACTCGGGTTTCATTTGAAGCTGGTATGGCACAACTGGGTGGTCATGCCATCTTTTTGTCGCCCCGAGATACACAATTAGGTCGTGGTGAACCCATTGATGACAGTGCTAAAGTGATTTCCAGCATGGTTGATATCGTTATGATTCGTACTGATGAACATAGCATTGTGGAAGATTTTGCTGCTAACTCACAGGTACCCGTAATTAATGCGCTTACCGATGATTATCACCCCTGTCAGCTATTAGCCGACATGCAAACCTTTATTGAACATCGGGGTAGCATTCAGGGTAAAACTGTGGCTTGGGTAGGTGATGGCAATAATGTTTGTCAGTCCTTTATTAACGCGGCTCGGCAATTTGATTTCCAACTACAAATCGCCTGTCCAGAGGGCTTTGAACCATCTTCTGAGCTAGTTGCGGCTAATCAAGATCGCATAACTATCAGTCGTATCCCTGAAGAAGCAGTTAAAGGGGCTCATTTGGTTGTTACTGATACTTGGGCCTCCATGGGTCAAGAAGAGGAAAAGCAAGAACGTGAGCAAGCATTTGCTGGCTATCAGGTTGATGAAGCGATGCTCGATCTGGCGGCTGATGATGTGCTATTTATGCACTGTTTGCCCGCTTATCGCGGTATGGAAATAAGCGAAAATCTGTTTGCTGATCCTCGCTCAGTAGTATTTGATGAGGCAGAAAACCGCCTCCATGCACAAAAGGCTTTAATGGAGTTTCTGCTCCTTAAGCCAGCCATCTAATTACCTACAAGCAATTTAAACTCCCTGCGCTTAGTTATTTAGGATTTACAAAACTGGGTGCAGGAACATTAAAACGTTGCAACAACCTAGGTAACTCTTGCTCAGACTGCTGTACATCAATTACCAATTCAAACTCATTTTCATCTACCAAAGATAAATAGGGCTGTTGATTGTTGTTCAGCAGTGTTACAAATTCTGCGAAGTTATCAAAGCGCTCCCCATTTACTGACTGTACCAGTCTGCGACTATAATCGTGATAACCCGTATTGACATCACCAGACAATACACGCAATGCCACCACCCTCTCTTCACCAGAGAATTTCGCAATTTTATTTAAAGAATGTAAAAACGATACTGGTGCACCTTGGCGCCAATCACTGCCCCAGCGTTGCATCAAATTAACCGTCAATGGGGTAAATACAATTCCGCCGACAATATGATATTGAGGTAGTACATCATATTGCTGCAGCGGTACCAGCCGATGATCATTAGCACTTTCAAATAAAGGCACTTCAACCTGCACTGGCTGACCATCTCGCAACAAAGATAATTCAACCGCACCACCCATTTGTTGGGTATCCACTAGATAGCTCCATCGTGTTCGCTCACCCTCACGAAATTCAATGGTTTGATCTTCTGCAATAGGATAGCCATCCACAGCCGTAATAATATCCCCGGGTAACACCTCAACCAATTTATCTAATCGAGGGAACACACGTTTTACTAGGATGCCATCTTTATCAGCAGCCAGACCCAAATAGGTTTTCATACCTGGATTTTCCACTGGTTGACTAACAATACCCAATTCAGGAATGCCATCAAATTGACCATCCCCAACATCCGTTAAAAACTGTTCAATCATCACGGGGGGCACCATATATCCTAGATTGTCGGCACCCGGTATTTCCTGCATCACAATTCCCACAATTTTATTGTCTTGAATAACTGGCCCACCGCTATTGCCAGAATTGATGGCCGCATCAATCTGCCCAGCTAAAAATGTTCTACCAGAATGCACATATGAGATATGCTCGATACGAGATAATACCCCTTGGGTAACACTTAAACTTTTACCACCGACAGGGTAACCAAGCACAATCACTTGTTCTTGGGCTTTTGGCAACTGACCCAAGGCTAATGGATCTACATTGTCAAAGAAACTCTGATCTTCAACCTCTAATAAAGCCAAATCAGCAGCATGGGATACAAACATAACATTGGCACGATACTTTTTAGCCTCACCATGCTTGCTTACCTGGATATAGCGCTCGTCAGCTACCACATGGGCGTTGGTTAATACCCTGTTGCTATCAATAATTACCCCCGAGCCAGTTGAGTTGCGGGGATTCATTAGACTCCATGGCTCGTAATAATCAGGTTCCACGGACGTCACATAGACTTTAACCACCGCAGCTTTTGCATCCTCAAAATCCACTGCCTGTGACGCACTACTTAGCAAAATCCCTAACATCGTCAGTACAAATAGGGCTGTTGTTTTACTAACCATCAACATCTTGACTACCCACTGGTAATTTAAAATTATTTTAGAGTCTCTGCTTAAATATCTGCTTAAATCTTCACTTACTTCATCACTGACAACCACACAAAATTACCAATAAGTTAATGAGTAATTTATTTGCAGCTATCTTAGCTTGGCTATTAGTCTAGTCCAAAATTGGCATTCAGTAAGTCAAATAAATACATCACCAAATTAACGCTCATAAGTCACAACATCAAGCTTTGGTTATGCTATTTACAAACAACACTATTTGATTGGGGAGAAAAGCAAAAAATAAAGTCAAAATAGCTATTTTAGTGAATAGAATTCAGTAAAACATATCAAAAAAGGCATTATTTATGAATTTTATTTGTGTATAATACGCCTTTTAGCCATTCCATATCACCATTTTCACATGATCGATTTACGCCATTTGCGCACTATTACTGCTCTTCGTGATACCGGCAGTCTGGTGGAAGCATCCGAAAAAGTATTTCTTACCCAATCCGCCTTATCCCATCAAATCAAAGATTTAGAAGCCAAATTGGGAACCCCAATTTTTATCCGCAAGACCAAACCCGTTGAATTTACCACGGCTGGTAAGCGTCTTATCTTGTTAGCTGATGAAGTACTCCCCCAAATTCGTAATACAGAGCGGGAAATTGAACGTCTAGCGCAAGGTGGCTCTGGACGCTTAAATATTGCTATTGAGTGCCATAGTTGCTTCCAATGGTTAATGCCCTCTTTGGATAACTATCGCAGTGCCTGGCCTGATATTGAGTTAGATATAGCTAGTGGTTTTAGTTTTGCCCCCTTACCCGCTTTGCGCCGAGGTGAATTGGATCTAGTTATTACCGCCAACCCTAAACCGCTATCGGGTATCAGCTATGTGCCCCTCTTTACCTACGAATCGGTTTTAGCTGTTAGTAATCATCACGCTTTAGTGGAGCAAGCCTTTATTAAGCCTAGTGATTTAGCTCATGAAACCCTAATTTGTTACCCAGTCGAACGTGAAATGCTTGATGTTTTTACTCATTTTTTAGAACCGGCTGAGGTCGAGCCCAAGGCTATTCGTCATGCTGAATTAACCATGATGATGATGCAATTAGTGGCTAGTGGTCGTGGTGTTTGTGCACTACCTAATTGGGCCTTAAATGAATATTCCAGTCGTGGCTATGTTAGTGCCCGATCCCTAGGTGCTGAGGGTGTTTGGTGTACGCTCTATGCGGCAGTGCGCTCTGATCAATTGCCTATGGATTATATGCAAGCCTTTTTGCAATCAGCCAAAGAAACCTCAGCGCGAGCCTTGGTGGGTATTCGCCCAGCGGTTGACGATATGATTTAATTACCACAAACAAATTTTAGTGCATGACTAACCTTGATTAGCCATGTTATAAACCCCTATTGGTTTTAACCTTAATAGAAGAACACAAACATTATGTATAACTGGACTCCTACCAGCTGGCGCAACTTCCCCATTCAGCAACAACCTCAATACACTGATGCTGAGGCCCTTAACCGCGTGGAACAACAACTGGGGAATTTACCACCGCTAGTGTTTGCTGGCGAAGCTCGTGCTCTGAAGCGACAATTAGCCGAGGCGACGCAAGGTAAAGCTTTCTTGCTGCAAGGAGGCGACTGTGCAGAAAGTTTTGCAGAGTTTAATGCCGGCAATATCCGCGATACTTTTAAAGTGCTTTTGCAGATGGCTGTAGTACTCACTTTTGCCGGTAGCTGCCCAGTGGTTAAAGTAGGCCGTATGGCTGGTCAATTTGCTAAACCTCGTTCTGCTGATTCAGAAACCATCGATAATGTCACCTTACCTAGCTATCGTGGAGATATTATCAATGATCTGGATTTTACTAGCCAAGCTCGTGTACCTAATCCAGACAAGCTTGTGCAGGCTTACAATCAATCAGCCGCTACTTTGAACCTATTACGGGCTTTCGCTCAAGGTGGTTTTGCCGATCTCAATAAAATCCACCGCTGGAATCTTGATTTTGTCGGTAATAGCCCTCTAGGTGAACGCTACGAACATTTAGCTGCTCAGATAGATCAGTCGCTAAACTTTATGGCGGCCTGCGGTATTAATGCTGAAACCACACCGCAACTTCATGAAACGAGTCTCTACACTTCCCACGAAGCTTTGCTCCTGAACTTTGAACAAGCCTTAACCCGCCAGGATAGCCTCTCTGGCGACTGGTATGATTGTTCAGCTCATATGCTATGGATTGGTGACCGCACCCGACAGGTTGACGGTGCCCATGTCGAATTTCTCCGTGGCGTCAAAAACCCTCTCGGCTTTAAGGCAGGGCCAAGTATGCAGGTAGACGATTTACTGCGTTTACTGGATATACTTAACCCAGACAATGAACCCGGTCGCATCAATATTATTGCCCGCATGGGTGCGGACAAGATAGCTGAGCATCTGCCAGCACTAGTGAGGGCTGTCAAAGCAGAGGGACGAGAAGTACTATGGAGCTCAGACCCTATGCATGGCAATACTATTAAGTCCTCATCTGGATATAAAACCCGCTTAGTCAGCGATGTATTACGGGAAGTAAAAGGTTTCTTTGATGTTCATGCCGCAGAAGGCACTTATGCTGGTGGAGTGCACTTTGAAATGACTGGCCAAAATGTCACTGAATGTATGGGCGGAGCCCATGATATTTCTGCCGAGGATCTGCATAATCGCTATCATACGGCATGCGATCCACGCTTAAATGCAGATCAGGCCCTTGAGTTAGCCTTTTTAATTGCCGATACCCTTAAGCAAGCTCGCATCAATCGATAATCTATCCACCCATGGATTAGCTCGGACTATTAACACTTAGCTGGGCTAATCCACTTCAATACTGATGGGCCCATGGGGCACACAACAGCAAGCCAATACTTCACCTTCTGGTAAAGGTACTAGGCTGTCTTGCACCAGAGTCACACTACCTTTGGTTAACTTGACCTTACACGACCCACAATAACCGCCACGACAACTATAGTTTATAGGCACCTGATGCTCTTCCATGCTATCCAGCAAAGAAAACTCATCATCATAATCAAAGACGATGGTTTTATTTACAGTGACGGTCACATTGCTCATAGGATAGTAAACCTAAAAACCTCAGTTAATCGAGTTTATATGGCATAAGATAGTACTGGGGTTAAAGAATGCAATACCCAGACTAGCGGTCACAAAAAATGGGGTCAGATACTAACGACCTGACCCCACTGTAGAAATGCATAATTGACCGACTATAGATCGAAGTCATCAAAGTCAGCATCATCCATATCACTATCGATTGCACCAACTAAATAAGAACTGATTTCTGCTTCTTGAGGAGCCACTTGCACATTATCACTAACCAACCAGGCATTCATCCAAGGCAATGGGTTAGTATTACGGCCAGGGAAAAGCTCATCAAAGCCGATGGCCTTGATACGAACATTGGTAATATACTCAACGTATTCTTTTAGAATGTCCGCATTTAAACCAATCATAGAACCATCTTTAAATAAGTAGCTCGCCCATTCTTTTTCCTGTTCGGCCGCTTGCATAAAGATATTCTTCACTTCTTCCTTGCAGGACTCAGCAATGGCCGCCATTTCCGGATCATCTTGACCCTGAGCCATAAGATTTAGCATATGCTGGGTACCAGCCAAGTGCAGCGCCTCATCACGCGCAATAAGCTTTATCACCTTAGCATTGCCTTCCATAATAGCCCGTTCAGCAAAGGCAAAACTGCAAGCAAAACTGACATAGAAGCGCACAGCCTCCAGCACATTAACAGAAGCTACGGTTAGATACATAAGCCGCTTTAACTCATGCATATTTACCGTTACAGTCTCATCATTAAGGATATGCTCGCCTTCACCCAACAAACTATATAAATGACACTTAGCAATAAACTCATCATAGTAACGCGTTACTGACTCAGCACGTTTTACAATTTCTGGATTATCGACAATATCATCAAATACGAAGTTTGGATCAGCCACGACATTACGAATAATATGGGTGTAGCTGCGACTATGGATAGTTTCACTAAACGACCAAGTTTCTAACCAAGTTTCCAGTTCTGGCAATGACACAATGGGTAGAAAAGCCACGTTGGGCGAACGCCCTTGGACACTATCCAATAATGTTTGGTATTTAAGGTTACTTAAGAAGATATGCTTCTCATGGTCTGCCATGGCCATAAAATCTTTACGGTCAGTGGACAAGTCAACCTCTTCTGGACGCCAGAAAAAAGACAATTGTTTTTCAATTAACTTTTCAAAAATCGCATGACGTTGCTGATCGTAGCGTGCAACATTTACATTTTGGCCAAAGAACATAGGTTCTTTTAAGGCATCATTTTTGGTCTTGTTAAAAGTAGAATAAGTCATTAGGTTGCTCTTTAATATCGCTTAACTTAAATATCTAAATGGCAAAACTATTACAGCTTACAAGCGCCGCCTTCACAGCCATCATCCTGACCATCATCAGCCCCATCACGGGTATTATGGTAGTAAAGGGTCTTCACTCCATATTTATAGGCGGTTAGCAAATCTTTCAAGAGTTGCTTCATGGGTACCTTCTCACTTTCGAAACGGGCTGGATCATAATTAGTGTTCGCTGAGATAGCTTGGTCAACAAACTTCTGCATAATACCAATTAGCTGTAAATAGCCTTCGTTATTGGGAATAGTCCACAACAATTCATAGGCATCTTTTAGGCGCTCAAATTCAGGCACTACTTGCTTTAAAATACCATCTTTACTGGCCTTAACACTTACAAAACCACGTGGTGGCTCAATACCATTGGTACTATTAGTAATCTGGCTTGATGTTTCACAAGGCATTAATGCGGTTAGGGTACTATTACGCAGGCCATGCTCAAGAATACTGTCACGCAATGCATCCCAATCAAGATGTAGGGCTTCATCACAGAACTTATCAACGTCTTGTTTGTAAGTATCAATGGGCATTTTACCTTGGGCATAGAAGGTATCACCAAATGACGGACAAGCGCCCTGCTCTTTGGCCAAATTATTTGACGCTTTTAGTAGATTGTATTGCACAGCCTCAAAGGTACGGTGAGTGAGGTTATTAGCTGACCCATCTGAGTAACGCACACCATTTTTGGCTAAGTAATAAGCGAAGTTAGTCACCCCAACACCTAAGGTACGGCGCTTCATACTCGCCTCATAGGCCGCCACAATCGGGTATTCCTGATAGTCCAACAAACTATCCAAGGCACGCACAATCAAATCCGATAGATTTTCCAACTCATCTAGGCTTTCCAGGGCACCCAAGTTAAACGCCGACAAGGTACATAAGGCGATTTCACCGTTAGGGTCATCAATGCTTTGTAAAGGTGATGTTGGCAGCGCAATCTCTAGACACAAGTTACTTTGGCGCACTGGAGCTTTGGCTGGGTTAAAGGCACTTCTGGTATTACAGTGGTCAACGTTTTGTAAGTATATACGACCTGTCTGCGCCCGCTCTTGGGCAAATTTACTAAATAAGTCGGCCGCTTTAACTGTACGCTTACGAACATCGGGATTATTTTCTGCTGCTTCATATAGCTCTTCAAAACGATCCTGATCTTCAAAGAAACTATCATAAAGGCCAGGTACATCTGATGGACTAAAGAGAGTAATATTGCCACCCTTAATCAAGCGCTGGTACATCAAACGGTTAAACTGCACACCATAGTCCATATGGCGGGCACGGTTTTCTTCTACACCGCGATTATTTTTCAATACCAGTAACGATTCAACTTCCAAATGCCAAATAGGGTAAAACAATGTTGCAGCACCACCGCGCACACCACCCTGGGAGCAACTCTTTACAGCTGTCTGGAAATGCTTAATAAACGGAATCATACCCGTATGGAAAGCTTCACCATCGCGAATAGGGCTACCCAGAGCACGGATACGACCAGCATTTACACCAATACCAGCGCGTTGACTCACATACTTGATAATGGAGCCGGCAGTAGCATTAATAGAATCAAGGGAATCACCACACTCTATCAATACGCAAGAGCTAAACTGACGGGTTGGCGTGCGTACGCCTGACATAATCGGCGTAGGCAGGGATAACTTAAACAAAGAACAAGCATCGTAGAAACGTTTAACATAGTCTAGACGCGTATCCTTAGGATAGCCTGAGAATAGACAAGCACCCACTAACATATAAAGAATCTGAGGGCTTTCGTACATATCACCGCTGACTCGGTTTTGTACTAGGTATTTACCTTCCATTTGCTTTACAGCTGCATAGCTAAAGTTCATATCACGGCTATGCTGGAGGTGGTCGTTTAACTCATTGTACTCGTCTTGGCTATAGTCCGAATTTAAGGCGCTATCATAACGCCCATCGGCGACCATTTTCTGCACATGGTCATATAGATGAGGTGGCTCAAACTGGCCAAAAGCTTTTTTACGCAAATGGAAAATAGCTAAACGGGCGGCTAAATATTGATAGTCAGGTGCTTCTTCAGAGATTAAATCAGCCGCTGATTTAATAATGGTTTCATGGATATCTTCTGTACGGATACCATCGAAGAACTGAATATGAGATTTTATTTCTACTTGCGAGACGGAGACATTATGCAAACCTTCCGCGGCCCAATCGATCACACGATGGATTTTATCTAGATCTATTTTTTCTTGTTTCCCATTGCGCTTAGTGACCATTAAGTCTTGCATACCGTGCCCTTTTTTGCAGTGATTTGTATATAGCTTTGTTATTGTTATTTTTTACTAATGTCGATTAGTGTCGATGTAAAACCTGTCTTTATAGACAAAAATTTAACTACAATACGATAGGGCTTAAAAAAGAGTAAAACACTATATATAGTGCAGGAAATGCCTTATCGACACTAAATATAGGTTTTTGATTTGGAAAAATCAAGCAAAAAAAATACGATTTTTTAACATATCTAACTTGACTTTAAGCAACTATAGACAGGCTGTGGGCTAAGCCCAAAAACAGCCCCTTTATAAGCTTTTAATCCATATCTAATTTGACGTCTTGAGGGACAGAACCCGTGGTCACATAATCCACACACAGGCCTGTTTTGTTATGGGTGTGGAACCAGGTCTCTGTACGCTGCCAATGGGCAAACCAATCGGCACTAGGCTGGGGCCGGGCTAATACTCTGCGACTACAGGTAGCAGGTGGTGTTGACACCAAGACCCTCAAATCAACCCATGGCCTAAAATCTTTATGGCTTGAAAAGACACCATCCACAAGGATCACCCCCCGAGGCACAATTGTCTTTTCTGGGGACAGTTTCTTAGTTAGCCAATCTTGAGCTTGCCAGGAAATAGACTGCCCCTGCTGCAATGGTTGCAACAGTTGCTGAGCAAGGGCCTGAGTAGGTAAATAGGCTTGTAAAGCAGCCTCCTCAGTTAACTGTGAACATTGCTTATTCGTTAGAGGCTGATAAAAATCATCAAGGGCCATAATCTGACATTCTGACAGGTGTTCCTTAAGCCACTTGGCAAGGGTAGATTTACCTGCTCCTGCAAAACCATCAATAGCCACCACCACGCAATCCTGAGATTGACTCTGCTGCTGTAGCTGCTGAAGAAGTTGCTGCGACGTTATCATGGACATATAAGCTGAGTTAAAGTCTGCTAGTCTAACAGTAAATCGTCATGCATAAACCAACTTGAGAGAAATGCTTTTAATCATTAAACTAACATTATCTATGTATGCGTGTTTGTCAGGTTTCAACACCTTACATTATCGGGCAATAATCTTTGGTTAACTGAAAGAGCAAAATTATGATCTTGGTACTATCCCCCGCAAAAACTCTGGACTATGACACCCCTGCCCATATCAGTGACTACAGCCAACCCGATTTGCTGGATCAATCCCAAGCGTTAATTGACGAATTACAACATCTAAGCCCTCAGGACCTAGCTAAGTTAATGAAGCTAAGTGACAAGCTAGCGGCATTAAATGTGGCCCGCTATGCATCTTGGCAACAGCCTTTTACTTCCACCAATGCCAAGCCCGCGGTATTAGCCTTTAAAGGCGACGTCTACACTGGTTTGGATGCATCAAGTCTCGATGCCGCAGATTTAGATTGGGCCCAATCCCATGTGCGTATTCTTTCTGGGCTCTATGGTCTGTTACGCCCTCTTGATCTAATGCAAGCTTATCGACTTGAAATGGGTACCAAATTTGCCAACCAAAAGGGCAAAGACCTGTATGCCTTTTGGGATAACCAAATAACCGAACAACTAAATCAGGCTTTAACCAAAGACCCTAAGCCCGTATTAGTTAATCTCGCCTCCAATGAATATTTTAAAGCTGTTAAGCCTAAAAATTTGCAGGCTGACATTATTACCCCAGTCTTTAAAGATCAGAAAAATGGCCAATTTAAAATTATCAGCTTCTATGCCAAAAAAGCCCGCGGCCTAATGGCTAGATGGGCTATTGAACAACGAGCTACGGATGTTCAAGAGCTAAAAGGGTTTAATACTGCTGGCTATTACTATAGCCCAGAACAGAGCACAGAAAGTGAATGGGTATTTTTACGCCATGAGGCCGATGCTTAGTATTGATCTCTAGCCACTAGAAGCTGAGAAAATATTTAATCAGGTTATAGCTAGCAATAAAACGCTATAGCGCGCTGCCTTGCCTGCCACAATCAATGCCAAACTAAAGCGCCATGACCAGCCCAGCATGCCCGCTGCCAAGCACCAAGCATCCCCTACCACTGGCAACCATGAAAACAGTAATAGCCAACGGCCATAGCGCTGCACATTGACCATAGTCCCGGGACTGGGTGGTTGCACACCTAATCGTTGCGCTAATTTCCAAGCTGAGCCCACCCGCGCTAGTCCCACACCCATAAAAAAGGTAATGGCACCACCCACACTATTGCCTGCTGTAACTGCTAAGCATAACCACAGACCTTGGCTGGGGTTAGCCAAAACTTGCTGCACAAATAATAATTCTGAAGCCCCTGGCAGCAGAGTAGCCGACAAGAGGCCAGCCAAAAATAGGCTGCTTAGCGCCACAAACATAATATAAGCCTTGAGAAACTAATAGGGATAAATGGATTCAGCGTAGGTCGCCAATTCCTGCAAGATAGTTTGGCTAGCAGCATCTGTTCGCTCTTGAGCCAGTCGGTTTAATTCTGCACCAAATTGCTCAAAAGTACGCACATTTTGCTGTTCACCTTGAATCAGACGCTGTTGGCGAAATAGCTCCCATTGCTCAGCTTCACTGGCAGAAAGTAGTTGCGGGTAACAACGCCCTTTCATACGCATCAACATACGTGATAAGCGCTCATCATGAAAATCAAAGGCTTGCTCCTGCCATTGCTGAGGTGGTGTTTTATGCACTTGTTGCTGCATGCGTTTATCATGCTCGTCAAAAAAGCCACCTGAGTATAAGGAGCTATCCACGTCCACATCAGACATGGCTTCACGCTGACTATAGGCTGCCACCACGGTATCAATAAAGTCCCGATGCTCGTCTAGCCAACGCAAATAAGCCAGACTTTGCTGGCGATCAATCTTGTAGTGGTCAGCAACCTCCTCGGGTAAGGTATTAGCTGGCGCCACGATAGGGCATTTATTGATATGGATTTCTTTTACTGGTAAGCGTGGACTATCTCCTAAGACCTGTTTAGAGGAGAACATAGCCTGCTGCAATGCCTCAACATTTAAGCCCTGCCATTGTTTAGGATCATGCCGCAAATCAAAGGCCAAGACACTATTTTTGTTACTTGGGTGGGCAGCGAGTGCGGCCACTATAGCCAGATTGCCTTGCTTACGCCCATACATTCCCGAAATATGCAAAATAGGCTTCTTTAACTGTAGGTCTAATTGTCCCCATACCTGCGCCTTATGCTTCATCTGAAAAGCAAAATTATACAATCGCGGTTGGGCTTCACGTATTTTTTTAGCCAAGGCAATGGTGGCTCGCACATCCGCCAGAGCATCATGAGCATCACCATGCTCAATGCCATTAGCAGGTGCCAATTGGTCTAGCTTAAGAATCTTTTCATTATCCTGATTAGTTGGCCAATTAATGCCATCAGGCCTTAATACAGCGGCGGCGCGGACTAAATCCATTAAATCCCAGCGGCTGTTACCTCCTTGCCACTCCCGCGCATAGGCATCGAAAAAATTGCGGTATAAACCATAACGGGTAAATTCATCATCAAAGCGCAAATTATTATAGCCCACCACACAAGTACCAGGCTCACTCATTAAGGCATTAATGCGTGCCATAAACTCCACTTCTGGCAAACCTTCTTGTAACGCAACTTGGGGCGTAATACCAGTCACCAAGCAAGCAGTTGGGGAAGGTAGATAATCATCAGCGGGGCGACAGTACCACATAACTGGGTCGCCAATGGGATTAAAATCTAGGTCCGTGCGGATAGCGGCAAACTGCACCGCGCGATCAACCTTAGGGTCAGTACCAAAGGTCTCGTAGTCATGCCATAGAAGGGACTTAGTCTGGTCAGGCTGATAGGCCACGGCATTAGCTCCTTAAAGAATAGAAAACCATTGTATAAGGAGATTGTTGTTGATACCAGATGGATAATAACAATGACTTATGGATTGTTATTCACTTGATTTTCACAGGCTGGATCACTATTAGTAAACCAGCCCGCTTTTGGTTAATTGAATTAAATGTTCAACTAACCACGATAATAACGCTGGGGCACAAATGGCATGGGCGCTACCCGACATGGCAGCTGCTTGCCACGCACCAAAGCGAAAACCTGATTCTCTATTGTCGCTGAGGCGGTATCAATATAAGCCATAGCGATAGGCGCTCCCATGGTTGGACTAAAACCACCAGAAGTAACTCTGCCAATAACTTTGCCATCAGCATCAGCGATCTCAACACCTTCACGCACTGGCGCCCGACCCTCGGGAAGTAAACCAATCCGCAACTGCGCTGGCTGAGTCTCTAGTTCAGCAAAAATGGTCTCCGCCCCAGGAAAGCCACCCTCACGTTCACCACCAGGGCGACGGGTCTTTTGCATCGCCCATAGGAGATTAGCGGCTACAGGGGTTGTGGTCTGATCAAGGTCATGACCATAAAGACATAGACCTGCCTCTAGACGCAAAGAATCCCTCGCTCCGAGACCAATCCACTCTACTTCATCAAAGGCAACAAGGGCGGCTGCTAAAGCCTCAGCACGATCATTAGGCACAGAAATTTCAACACCATCCTCACCGGTATAACCCGCCCGACCAACAAAGCAATCATGGCCTAAGATACTTACTGGTTGTCCATCCATAAAACGCATGCTTGACACTTCTGGTGCCAAACGAGCAAGCACCTCAACGGCCATGGGGCCCTGCAAGGCAAGTAATGCTCGGTCGTCAAGTTCCTGCATTTCAATATCAGCAGGCAGATTAGCGCGCAGGTGCTCAATATCCTGCGCTTTACAGGCGGCATTAACCACCATATAAAAGCCATCTTCTAGGCGCGTCACCATCAAGTCATCCATAATGCCACCCTGAGCATTGGTAAACATACCATAACGCTGACGACCTTCAGGCAAATCTAAAAAATTTGCTGGAATGAGGGACTCAAGAGCCAAAGCGACAGCTTCTACTGAGGGACCAGTAAACTTTAACTGACCCATATGGGAGACATCAAATAAGCCTGCCGCTGCTCGACAATGGAGATGCTCTTGTTTTACCCCAAGGGTATATTGAACTGGCATATCATAACCGGCAAAAGGCACCATTTTGGCACCAGCGTCCTTGTGCATTGCATGGAAAGGAGTAATTAACAGACTATCAGACATAAGGCCCCCACATAATATTTACATCCATTCTGACAAATTTTAAGGATAGATCGTCAGTGGTTAATTGCTATATTGAGGGGCGATTATAGGGAAGTTTCCAATAGGAAACAAATTTTCTTAATAAAAATTATGCGGAGTATCTTCGCAAACAGGTCAAATTTACTAATAGACACCCCAATGTTGGGATATTTTAAGCCCATAATACAAAGCTAGTGATCTGGTGAGACAGTTAAATTGGGTGCCTTAGCTGCTTAACGAGCTACCACCCATAAGACCAAGGCATCTTGGTTAGAGAGACTAATCAAGCCATGTCCCATATTGGCGTCATAGTACATACTATCACCCTCCTGCAGGGCAATGGGCTCGTAAAATTCAGTGTATAAAGCTACCTCACCTTCGAGTACTAAAAGAAACTCTTCGCCCTCATGACGAACCCAGTCAGTAAAGTCATCAAAGCTTCGTGCCCGCACCCGCGTTTTAAAAGGAATCATGCGCTTATTCGCAAGCTCGGTACATAACAGCTCATGCTCATAGGTACTGGTAGGATGGCTAGTGCCCTCGCCGGCTCTTGTCAAAACGCGACGGCCAGAAGCCATGGCATTTTTAGGTGCAGCAAACAACTGAGGGATATCGATATTTAAGCCATGGGCAAGCTTTTGTACGGCGGTAAACGTAGGTGATATTTGCTCGTTTTCAATCTTCGAGAGAGTTGATCTTGCCAAGCCCGTTTTCTGACTAGCCTCTTCCAGAGTAAGCTGCATATTCTTGCGAATTTCCCGTAACCGCTGCCCCAGCTTTAATGGTTCAACATTGGTTTCCGCACCGGAGCCGGACTCAATTTTTAACTCTGGCATATCTGGTTGTTCCACAGACATGATTCTCTCCTAAGGTTCTATCAAACGGGCAATATAGCCAACGGGCATCCTAACACGGGCTGTCATAGAGCGCTATGTAAGGGGACAATATATATCCATTTTGATATTAGGGCACAATAATTAAGTTTCCTATAGGAAATTTTGTTGATTAGGTTACCCCAAAATGGTATCCTGCGCACAATCCATTAGTCATTGTCACTAATGACCATTATTGACCATTAATAGGAAGGAGCATCCAATGAGCAATATCCCTACCGAACTGCGTTATACCAGTACCCATGAGTGGGTTAGTGATAATGGTGATGGCACAGTTACTGTTGGTATTACCGACCACGCCCAAGAACTGCTTGGTGATATTGTATTTATCGAAGCAGTAGACAGTGACCGTGAGCTAGATGCCGGCGAAGAGTTCACCGTTATTGAATCTGTGAAAGCAGCGTCAGATTCCTATGCCCCAGTCAAAGGCACTGTGATTGAGTTTAATGAAGCATTAGAAGATGCACCTGAAACCATTAACGAAGAACCCTACACCGATGGCTGGATTATGAAATTGCAGTTGGCAGACGCAACAGAATTAGATGGTCTGCTTGATGCTGCAGGTTACGCAGAAGTTGTCGCCAACGAAGCCTAAGCCATTCACCATTAAATCATAGCCATTACCAATGGCTACTTTCTTAGCATGTAAGCATTGATACACGAGGTTTACTATGTCGAACCAGCCGCACCTGTCTGATTTGATTCAAGAGCACGATTTTATTGAGCGCCATATTGGCCCGGGACCAAAAGATACTCAGGCTATGCTGGACTATTTGCAGGTCAATAGCACCGAAGAACTGTTAGAGCAAACGATACCCAGCAGTATTCGCCTAGCGCAGCCTCTTGCCTTACCCAACCCAGTTAGTGAAAACCAGACCCTCGTTAAATTACGTGCGATGGCGGCACAAAACCAAGTTAAAAAGTCTTGTATTGGCATGGGCTACAGCAACACATTGGTACCCAATGTTATCTTACGCAATGTGATGGAAAACCCAGCTTGGTATACAGCTTATACGCCCTATCAGCCAGAAATTGCCCAAGGTCGCCTTGAGGCATTGCTTAACTATCAGCAGATGGTGATGGATCTGACAGGTATGGAGCTAGCCAACGCTTCTTTATTAGATGAAGCTACAGCAGCCGCCGAAGCTATGGCTTTGTGCAAACGCGCCAATAAGAAAAAGTCGGCTACCTTTATTGTGGATGCCAATACTCACCCACAAAACCTATCCGTGATGCAAACACGTGCCGAATATTTTGGCTTTGAGATAGTCGTTGGTGACCCTGCCACAGAATTAGACCAACACGACGCTTTTGGGGTATTAGTACAGTACCCTGGCAGTGACGGTGATATTGTTGATTTACAATCCATCTGCGATGCTGCTCATAAGCAAAATGCCCTAGTAGCCGTTGGTGCTGATATTATGAGCTTAGTGCTACTGAAAGCACCCGGACATTTGGGTGCTGATGTTGTATTTGGTAGTAGTCAACGCTTTGGGGTGCCTATGGGCTTTGGTGGCCCTCACGCTGCCTTTTTTGCTAGCAAAGACAAATATAAGCGTTCCATGCCCGGACGTATTATTGGTGTCTCCATCGATAGCAAAGGCAACCAAGCTTTGCGCATGGCGATGCAAACCCGTGAGCAGCATATACGCCGAGAAAAAGCCAACTCCAATATTTGTACTGCGCAGGCTTTATTAGCCAATATGTCATCCTTTTATGCTGTTTATCATGGCCCTAAAGGTCTTCGTAATATCGCCCAGCGTATTCAAGCCTTTACAGCAATACTGGCTCGCTTATTAGAAGCAGAGGGCTTCGACCTAGCTAATAAGTATTTCTTTGATACCTTAACGATCAATACTGGTGATAACACCCAAACTATTAGCGATCGTGCTGTGGCGGCAGGTTATAACCTGCGTACCGATAAAACTGACAGTCTCGGCATTAGCCTCGATGAAACTACGCGTCTGGAAGACCTTACAGAGCTTGTTAGAGTGTTTACTGATCAGGAATGCCAAGCAGACCTTGAAGCGCTTTACCAAATTATTTGCAATGAGCAAAAAGGCATGCCCGCTGATTTGCAGCGCGACGATGCCATCCTAAGTCATCCTGTGTTCAACAGTTATCATAGCGAGACAGATATGCTTCGCTATCTAAAACAGTTAGAAAACAAAGACTTTTCCTTAGTGCACGGTATGATCCCCCTTGGCTCATGTACTATGAAGCTTAACGCTAGTGTGCAAATGGCGCCTGTCACTTGGCCTGAATTTGCCAATATGCACCCCTTTGCACCAGCTGATCAAACCCAAGGTTACCAAGCGCTTATTCGCTCCTTGGAAGAACAGCTAGTAGAAATTACTGGCTATGACAAAATTTCCATGCAACCTAACTCGGGGGCACAGGGTGAATATGCTGGCCTAGTTGCCATTCGTAAATACCAAGCCAGTATTGGCGAAGGTCACCGTAATATCTGCTTGATTCCCAGCTCCGCTCACGGTACCAATCCAGCTAGTGCGGCTATGACCGATATGAAAGTGGTTATGACCCGCTGTGATGAACAAGGTAATGTCGATATAGATGACTTACGTGCCAAAGCAGAGGAACATGCGGACAATCTATCCTGCCTAATGGTTACCTATCCATCTACCCATGGTGTGTTCGAGCAAAATATCAAAGATATCTGTGACATCATTCATAACTTTGGCGGCCAGGTCTATATGGATGGTGCCAATATGAATGCTCAAGTAGGTGTCAGTAAGCCGGGGCTAATTGGTTCCGATGTATCCCACCTAAATTTACATAAAACCTTTGCCATACCCCACGGTGGTGGTGGCCCTGGTATGGGTCCCATTGGAGTAAAAGCGCATCTGGCACCTTTCTTGGCTAACCACCCTGTTATCCCAGTCCATGGCAAACAAGACGGTAATGGTGCCATCTCGGGTGCTCCCTATGGTAGCGCCTCAATTTTAACCATTTCATGGGCCTATATTACCTTGCTGGGCGCACAGGGACTGCAGCAATCTACGGTTATGGCGATCGTCAATGCTAACTATATGGCTAGTAGATTGGCTAAGCACTTCCCAATTTTATACCGTGGCAATCACGACCGCATCGCCCATGAATGCATTGTCGATATTCGCCCTATTAAGGAAGCTACAGGCGTTAGTGAAGAGGATATTGCTAAGCGACTTATGGACTATGGTTTCCATGCGCCAACCATGTCCTTCCCTGTTGCCGGCACGTTAATGATTGAGCCTACAGAGTCCGAATCCAAAGGTGAGATTGACCGTTTTTGTGACGCCATGGCATCAATTCGTGCTGAAATTAAGAAAATTGAAGATGGTGAATGGAGCCCAAAAGCCAACCCTCTAAAAATGGCACCACATACGCAAGTAGATTTGGCTAGTCATGGTTGGAATCGTGGCTACTCTCGCACTATCGGAGCTTTCCCAAGTGCGGCGACAAAAGCAGCTAAATTCTGGCCAACCGTCAATCGTATCGATAATGTTTATGGTGACCGTAATCTAATCTGCAGCTGCCCACCTATGGAAACCTACGCAGAATAGGTAAGTATTTTAGTGCCCCTTAACAAACTTGTTGGGGGCGCTATGCTACTAACAGTATTTATTAAGCTGGCAAACGCCCACCAAAGCGAACCCAATGCATTAGTAACATTGATATTAATGCGCAAATGGCTAACCCCAGCGCAAGGGGGGTTACACTTTGGGAAATTGACATGCCAATCAGGCCACCTATGGGGATGGATACCAATGTTGATCCCGTGCCCACGATAGAGGCTCCCATCCCCGCCACTTTACCCAAAGGCTCCATAGCTAAGGTATTCAGATTACCAAACTGCAACCCGACCCCAGAAAAGATAAAAAATAAGAACACCATATAGTAAGTAAGAGGTGGCACTCCAGCATAAGTCTGGGCATAGAAATACAAACTTGTGGCCCCTATTAACACCAAAATATTGGTTGTTTGCACCACCCTATACATGCCCCAACGCATCACAAGTTTGGCATTTAGTAATGAAGAAGCCACATTAGGTAAGACGAGAATGGCAAAATACAAAGGGTAGGCGTCACCAACCAAATAAATATCCTGAAATACCAACTGACTCGAGCTTAAATAGCCCAAAAAAGCACCGAACAAAATCCCACTTGCTACGGTATAACCTGCGGCTGAACGATTCCTGATGACGATTAGAAAAGCCTGCCATAATGCTATGGGGTGAACCGAACGCCGATTTTCTGGAGGCAGGGTTTCATGCAGACGCAAATAGACCCAGCAAGCTAAAATAACCGCTACGCCAATATACATTACAAAAATATATTGCCAAGGACCGAGCCAGAGTATTGACTGCCCCAACATAGGCGCCAATAGGGGCACCATCATAAATACTGTGCCAACAAATGACATAACCCGGGCCATTTTTCTACCACTAAAGCAATCACGTACTAAAGCAGAAACCATTATACGGGGTCCAGAAGCACCAACGCCTTGCAGAAAGCGGCCTAAAAGCATCGTCTCAAGGGACTGAGCAGACATAGCAATTGCACTACCAATGGCCAACACCAGCAGCCCTGCATAAATACTCGGTAAGCGCCCCCAACGATCAGACAGAGGGCCATAGATTAACTGCCCCAAAGCAAAGCCCACAAAAACCGTGGTGATTACCAATTGAATTTCGCTACCGCTAACAGCAAAGTCCACAGCCATATAGCCTAGGGAGGGTAATACCGCATCAATACACAAAGCCACAGAGGACATCATACTGCCCACCAGCAAGATAAATTCAAGCATGGGGATACGTTGCGTGGCTAATGAGGATGAGGCCATGGCAGGTTTACATCATACCTAATTGGGGAGCAGCCATAATACAGCAAAACCCACCTAGGTCCATATGGTTTTGGCTTAAAAAAGGCCAAGCCATAATAAAGCCCCAAAAGTATGGCCAAATAGACAATAAACTAGTTTTGCATTTAACTTGTCTATGTTAATCCCCAATACCATACGTTAATATATGGCTCCTCAAATGCATGCAACGTCAATTTAGACTCCAGTAAATAAGGAAATACCTGTCTCTGATCAAGCAAACAGTTTGTCGTTGCCAGTAAACAAATACTCTTTACCCTAGAAAAAATAAGCCTAATATATGCAGCCCTATTTAGATATTTTTAATCGTGTTGTTAATAATCACCTTAACAAGCCACGTGACGTTATCCAAACCACTCAAATTCAAGATTTAGACACTCAGCTAGATTTGCAACTGCAAGCTAAAGGTGCAGACTTAAAGACTCTTGAAGCAGTGCTGCAGGCATTCTTAAAACATAGCCCAGATGCTGCCCACCCAGACTTTTTCAAACAACTCTATGCGGGCCGCAATAAAGCAGCAATGATTGGTGATTGGGTAGCCAGTTTAAGTAATGTCAATATGCATACTTATCAGGTAAGTCCCGTAGCGACTTTAATGGAGCGGGAAGTGATCAAAGCTTGGCGTGACCTAGTAGGCTATAAAACAGGTGAAGGTATGATCGTACCAGGTGGCAGCCAAGCCAATTTGGTTGCCATGATGCTAGGGCGTCACCATGCTTGCCCTGATTTTAAAACCCAAGGGGCTGATGGTCGTCGCTTGCGAGCCTATGTATCAGACCAAGCCCATTACTCTAGCCAAAAAGCGGCCAACACCCTTGGCCTTGGCACAGATAATTTAATTGGCGTGGCTTCGGATAAGCAAGGTCGTCTCTGTACACAAGCCTTAAAGGCACAAATTGAAGCCGACTTAGTGCTGGGTTACCACCCCTTCTATATTGGCCTTACCGCAGGTACAACAGTCACAGGAGCCTTTGATCCGGTTTTAGAATGTCGCCAAATTGCTGATGAGTACGACCTATGGTTACATATTGATGGCGCTTGGGGCGCACCCGTTTTATTTTCACCCAAGCATCGCCAGCTGCTAGAAAATGCTCAGCTTAGTGATTCTTTTTCTTGGGATGCCCATAAATTGATGGGTGTGCCACTAACCACAGCAGCCATTCTGGTTAAGCAGGATGATGCCCTAACAGAGTGTTGTGGTGGCGGTGGTAGTAATTATCTCTTTCATGCCGACCAATATGCCCATTTAAACTTGGGCCCCGCTTCTTTGCAATGTGGGCGGCGAGCAGATGCTCTAAAAGTATGGTTAAGCTGGAAGGACCTTGGTAACGAAGGTTATGCCCAGCAAGTAGACCACTTACAAGAACTAAGACAGTATTGCGTGGAGCAAATTAATACCAACCCAAATTTTGAAAAGATTGCCCCAGCACCTTATCTGAATGTTTTATTCCAGTTTAAACCAGACCATATTTCAGACGAATCAATTCTCGCCAAACTAAATATCAGTATTTGCCAAACCATGGCCCACAACGGAGGCCCCTTTGTTGACTATGCTAGCTATCATGGTCGCACCGGTATACGCCTTATTCTAGCCAATGAACTTACCACAACTGACGATATCGACCGTTTTCTTCAGCATTGTAATGCCACAGGGAATAAGCTCCTTACTGAGATGCTTTAGGTAAAAACTGTATCAGTTAGCTTATTCGCTGATATTCTTAACTTATTAAAAAGACGCTTATAAGCTCCATCAACAGTATTTGTTGTAGACTCAGAAAAGTAGACTAATATTACTGTAAGCAGTTGATATAGTTGACAAGGCTGACAGTATATAGTGATGGAACACCAGATCACTGCTATTGACCATTAGCCAACTACTTCCTCTAAAATCAATAACAAGATGGGATTTATTGGCTTATGCTCAATAATATCGAACACCCCAACCAAGCTGATATTGCGAAGCTTGATTTCTATGCATCCACCTTTGATGCTGAGTTAAGTACAGCAATAAAGGCTCGCATGCTGCAATTAGATATTACCCCAACTCAGCTTAACAGACGCATACCGGGTATAAGCAAATCGGCCTGGTGTGCATATATACAATCGACAGCGCCCCATTCACACGCCCTGCATAATCTTGCTGCTTTTGCTTGGCTTTCCCAGTCTAGCTGTTTAGCCTTTTTACATAGCAAGCAAGTCCTAGCACAGAGGCCTTATCTATGTGCTAAAACCCTTGATAGTATGATTATCTCAAGTCGCTTAAACGAAGGGCTGTTTCAGCAATTTCTTCAATTACTGGTGGATAAAATGGATACTTGGGGTCATAACACAAAACAGGATGTGGCACCCCTATTGGATACTATACCCATCTTTAATAATGAATTTTTAATGCCAGAAAAGCTGGATATCTATGAATTTAAAGCCGATTACTACCAATCTATTGCCCACCAATTGCAAGAATTTCGTGAAGAACATCAGATAGATATTGATTTTATGGCAACTGTACTTAATGAGCCCATATCCCGTATAGAAGCATTTGAAGACCCCGACAACCCAACTACAATTCCTGCAGTTAGCGCCATGCGTCTAAAACTAGGATTTAAGGTTCAAGATACATCTATTTTTGCCGCTAGGATGCACAAGTACCGGGCATTTTATAATTATCAACAAATAAAATATGCTAGAGAAGAAATAATTGTAGCTCTAATGCAACCTTTAACACCCACACAACGCCAATGGGCTCACGATACGCTCCAAACTATCGTCAAATACTGTTGTGGTATAACAATGATATCTATTTCTGGGCTGCATCATCTGCATTAAATTTATTTAACAAAAATAACTTTTTCAGCCCCAATAAAGATAAAAGCCCCCATGTTTAATACAAAACTGGGGGCTTTACAGGCTACTGGTCAAAGTTGGCTGAAAGAATGCCACTTAGATGGCTTTAGGCAGCCTGCTTCAATGGAACTTTACAATCGGCTGTTAGAAACTTTATCGCTAAGTCCATACTTTCCTGTGGTTTATCAATATGAAATAAATGATCCGTATCTTCCAAAGTGGCAAACTCACCAAATGGGATAGCGTTTGCCAACTCCTGACAGAGTTCAGGAGTAGTGTAGGGATCATGTTCTCCAGTAAAACAAAGTGTTGGACAATGGATTTGCTCTACATCAGGTGTAAAAGCAGTTAATAGTCTTAAAGTATTATTAGTAAAACAGCGCCTTTTTTCTGGACTAAATTGACGTAAACTTCTCAAAATAGCCTTTCTGATAGTCTGTTGCCTTTTGGAACAACATCTATCATGACGACACACAAGCTGCACAAAGTGCTCAGCAAATAGTGACTGATCAGTTAATCCCTGCATAGCTAAGTTAAGCATCTTAGGCCAATCTGTATCAGAGATAGTTCGCATTGAACCAGCCAATACTAGACGTTTTATTTGCTCACTATACCTACTTGCGAAGTCTAAAGCGGAAGCCGTACCGTAGGAACAAGCCACCAAATAAAAAGGCTGCCCGATATACTTACGAGCAAATGCTCCTAGACAATCTCCCAAAAAACTAACCGGTTTATTCGCCGGCAGCGGAGGCAGATCCCCAGTACCTGGCAGTTCCAAAATGAAATAGTTGAAGTGCTCTGAAAACCTACTACTATGATACTTCAAGCTATCAAAATCCATAAACGCTCCAGGCACAAAAACCAGACTGGGCTTTCTAGGATTGTAGATGTGTAAATAGCGTGCTGCATAGCCATAAATTGCCGTTTTATTAATCGTTTGCATTATCTTCTCCTTAAAATAAATTTTTGATTGTGGAGCTCATTGCCTAATGGCCAAACTCACACTACCTAGTAAAGCCGATATTGCACGCTTAGATGCCTATGCCCCAATCTTTAATGCAGAAGTCGGTGGCGCACTACGCTGGGTGATGTGCCAGCTAGGGCTTACTGTAAAAATATTGGAACAGCGTATTCAGGGGGTCAGTAATTCTTCTTGGCGTGCCTATACACAAGCCAGTTATAAGCAAAACCGCCCCTTACATGTGATGGCGGCTTTTTGCTGGCTAACTCAGATAGGTATGTCAGCTGTATATAGGGGTAAGCATATTCAGCACTATTGGCCAACAGTATGTGATCATACAATTAAAAGTATTATTCTTTCGGGCCTATTACCCGAAGCGCAATTTAAACAATGTTTAATGTTAGTAGTGGAAAAGATGTTTAAGCGGGGTCACAACCTAGAATCCGAGGTAAAGCCCTTATTTAACGCCATACCCCACTTTCAAGATGCGTTTTTAATGCCAGATCAGCTTGATATAAATGATTTTAAGGCTGATTATTATCGTTCCATTGCTCTACAGTTAAGACAATTTCGAATTAATAATCAATTAGATTATAAACTTCTGTCCATTATATTTAATGAACCCATTTCTCGAATTAAAGCCTTTGAAGATCCAGATAATCCTGTAACCATACCCGGCTTTATTGCTGTACGATTAAAACTGGGCTTTAGGCTACAAGATACAGCTATATTTACTTCGGGTATGCGTAAATACCCAAACTTTTACCACTCAAGGGAAGTACAACAAGCTCGGGAAGAAGTGATTCTGGCTCTTATGAAACCTTTAACGCCGTCAGAGCGACAATGGGTAAATGAACTAATTAAGACGGTTCTAAAAATATGATAATTTTGATGCTTTTTTATTAAATGAAAATAATTAGATTATACTTTTATTTTATTTAAATAGCGTTTTTATATTTTTTAACTATTTAAGGCTCTTATATTCTGGCTTAGATAGGTTTAGGTTGAAATAGAACCAAAATGAATTGATCAAATAAAAAGGAGTTTTTTGATTATGACACATAAAATCAGCCTACCCACAAAAGCAGAAATTGAACAGCTAAACCATTACGCCCCCATTTTTAATGCCGAAGTTGGTGGCGCATTACGCTGGGTTATGCGCCAGTTGAATATTTCCATAAAGCTTCTTGAGAAACGAATTCTTGGCGTTAGTGGCTCAGCTTGGCGCTCTTATACCCAAATGAGTTACACACAAAATCGTCCATTACATGTGGTGGCGGCTTTTTCCTGGCTAACTCAAGTCAGTATGTTAGCCATACTCCAAGGAAAGCATATTCAAAACTATTGGCCTGCCGTGTGTAATGAAACCATTAAAAGTATAATTCTTTCCGGCTTGTTACCCGAAGAACAATTTCTTCACTTTATAAAACTAATGACTGCCAAACTTGATCGGCGTGGCTACCAAGTTAGCAGCGAAGTTATACCTCTTTTAGAGACTATTCCCTGCTTTCAGGATAGTTTTTTAATACCGCGAAAACTGGACATTGATGATTTCAAGGTTGATTATTACCGTTCGATATCTATCCAATTTCGAGAGCTCAGACAACAACAGAAGATTCCCATTGAAGTTTTAGCCGCAGTAATAAATGAACCAGTATCTCGCACATTAGCTTTTGAAGATCCTGATAATCCAATTAGCATTCCAGTGTTTGCAGCAGTAAGAATTAAACTTGGCTTCAAGCTAGAAGATACAGTGATGTTTACCTCGGGGATGACTAAATATCAGCATTTTTACCATGCTAGACAGGTTCAACAGGCTAGGGAACAAGTCATTCTGGCATTGATGAAACCTTTAAACTTGACAGAGCGTGAACGTATTAATGGCTTTATTCAAACCATTGTGGAAATTTAATCGGATTAATAGCACAAAATCTTAACTTTGCAATGGCTTATTTTATTTTTATTTTACTATTAATCTGACTAATCACCTGAAACAACTGTTGTTAGACTGTGATTTTTAGCACTAATAATTACAGGTAATCATTATGCACTCTCAACCAAAATTTAAATTAAATCAATGTTCAGAAGCGCTATTTCTTGACCCACTATCCATTCAAGATATAGTCAATAAGGAATTAAGCCTAATCGGGACTACGGCTGATGAAACATTACATATGGTTAGCAATGTTCTACAACTACTTATGCGCACTGGTGACCCCAACTCCATGACGCTTCAGCTTTCAAGCAGCGAAACCTTGGGTTTTTATAATATTCTAGGTCTAGCCAATGCTGCCTTGGAATTTGAGCATGACCGTATTCAAGCCCTAGAGATAGAAGCCGCCTAACTCAAACTAATAAGCTTGTTTTTTGGCTAACAACAGAAGCCCTGTATTTTAAGGGCTTGTTCAACTATACAACTCTAACTACTGTAATAGATTTGTATCTTTCCTATAGAAACAACAATAACCAAACAATTGTCCCAAAACCCCTCACCTTGAACCTAATCCCCAAGATGTTTATTCTACCTAGGCACTTCACCAAACAATAAGTATAAAAAGAGGGTCATCTTATGGACACAACAACAGCACTCACTATTATCGGTGGCATTTTGATGGTACTTGGTATCGCCAAAGTTATCTTTCCCAAGCAATTTAACCAAAATATTATGGGTGATTTACATGCCGAAGCTGTTAACCCAGCAGCCGCCATTCGGGTAGCTTTAGGCGGTGCCATTCTGGTCAGCGGGATTGTGGCTTTAATGTGCCGTAATCTGCCAGCAGAAGCTGCTAGCTCACTGCTAATGTCTATGGGTATAGGCTTTATTGTGGTAATGGCGTCTGTTGCTAGCAACAAGTTTAGGGGCTTTAGCAATAATATTCCTATGCCTCCTATGGTCATTTTTACAGTGCTAATTGTTGTCGCCTTTTCAGCTGCATAAGCACACTGTTATTTATAAAATGCCCTAGTATCCGCCAGGGCAATAACATGGCCAGCGGACAAACTATGGATAACCACGCAATCCATCAGTTATGGGAATGGAACGCAAAAAGTAGCTTAACAGCTACTTGCGTAGTTTTATCAAGAATGATTAAGCTATTTTTGTAGCAATCGAGTGTACACAAAAAGCTCTAAGGAAAATGGTGCCGCGAGCCGGAATCGAACCGGCACGACTGTTAGGTCGCAAGATTTTAAGTCTTGTGTGTCTACCAATTTCACCACCGCGGCATATTGATATGGAGGCTGAGGTCGGAATCGAACCGGCGTTGACGGATTTGCAATCCGCTGCATTACCACTCTGCCACTCAGCCAAATTATTGTCGTAAAACAATAATTGGAGCGGGAAACCGGGTTCGAACCGGCGACCTCAACCTTGGCAAGGTTGCGCTCTACCAACTGAGCTATTCCCGCAATCTTCAAATTTAGATGTAATCATTCGCCTTTGAAGGGCGCCTATTCTAACACCCGACAAGGCTATTAGTAAGGCCAAATTTGCAAAACTGAAAATTGGTATCCCGTAGGGGGTTCGAACCCCTGTTACCGCCGTGAAAGGGCGGGGTCCTGGACCACTAGACGAACGGGACACATCTCAGTACTCTGCAAAAGAGTGGTGCGCATATTATTGATTTTACTGGATTGTGTCAACTAAAAATTGGCTTTTATGGGGAATTAAAAATACCAACATCCACTTCATCACTCGTGGTCAATAATCACCCCGTTTTGGGGTTAAAATGCGCGCTAAAAAAGGCATTCTTTGAGCCATAAAAAAACCAGCCATAAAGGCTGGTTTTCGATATTTGGAGCGGGAAACCGGGTTCGAACCGGCGACCTCAACCTTGGCAAGGTTGCGCTCTACCAACTGAGCTATTCCCGCATGGCATCCCGTAGGGGGTTCGAACCCCTGTTACCGCCGTGAAAGGGCGGTGTCCTAGACCACTAGACGAACGGGACGCTGTTCGTATTTACCGCCGACACAAAGTGGCTGTAAACAGGAGTGCGCATATTAAGGATTTGTGGTTTTACTGTCAAGGCATTTGCTAAATAAAATCAGGTTTTTTCAACAACTTAATTACCAAACTCAGCCCAGCTCAACCCACTTCAAATTACCCAAAAAAAACGACATAAAAATATCAATATACAGAGCAAATTAAAGCTTTTATAAATGCCAAAATATTCACTTTCAAGGTTACTTATAACTCTGAGAATAGAGTTAATTTTTATGGGTTAGACCTAGTTAAAAATACCACCCATGCCACTAATATCAATGAATAAAGATATGTATACCCTAACGCTGTGAGCATATATCTAAATAGTTGCGAAAAAATGTAAATATATTTGCAACCTCTGCTTTACTTATAAGGCTATCTACTAATTTAAACCGCTGAGGATTCGGCTATGCAGTTCAACATTATTGCAGCAAAAGCATTCTATGCAGGCGTCCGCATGTTGCGAAAGCCGGCCTCAGGGTTACCGCGTGTTGGTTAGATAGTTTTTTCTACGGCCGCGGACTTTTAATTTCGTGGCCTCTGTTCCAGCCTTCTTAATAGCTGTTTTCAATACCACAAATTTCAACTCTCGGTCTTCTTTTATAATAGGAGGTTAAAATGGCTGTATTGTCCTTTTTCCGAGGATTAGTTAAATCCTATCGAAACTGTCTACAAGCTCGCAAAAATTGGTGCGCTGTAGCCCATCTAAGTGATGACCAACTTCTTGATATTGGTTTATATCGATCAGACGATAAAATCCGAGCCATCACTAAACCAGAAGCTGGGATGATCGGGTCTCGTGACGATAAGCTTGGGACTGCTTTTGCCAATTATTACAATGAAGAAGACGGCTGCACCAGCCGTTTGCCTATCAGTAATTTATAATTATTGGATATTGATTTATTCACAATTGAGGTGGCCAATTATTGGCGCAATTGCCAGTCAAGCTACGATTTAGCTTGTTGGGAAAGTAGCTGCGTAAAAGGCCACCTCAGGTATTACCTTGGCTCTATGAAAAGCTAACTTATTGCTTAAGTTGAACTATCAGTAAAAACTATCAATCAGCTAGTTAACTTAATTCTTAACATCGTCGTTGCAGTAGCTCCATGGCTCTGTTGGATAATATCTTGCATATAGCTCATACATTGCTGGATTATATTTTTTAATATTCTCACGAGTACCGTATTTGTCATCGGACCTATTGCTGATGATAAAATTCTCTGTATTCATTGCAAAGAACTCACCGATCATATGGTTAAGTGAGCCCCCTTCTGCAATAGATTGGGCTCCTTCTTCCCAGTCGCCACTCTCAAGAGCCTCTTCAGCAAGTTTGTAGATATTTTCGTAAAAATAAAGTTCGTTTATTGACTCAAACACAATATGGTTAAGAGTGTGCGCCATTTCATGAATGACTGGATCACCATGCTCATCTCTGTTGCCCTCAAAACACTGCCATCCCGCATTCGCTGCCATTGTAGCGCCTACACTCATCATGGCTAAACCACCCTCCTCAGCAGTATCTTTAAACTCAGGTAGTTCAGAGGTATTACCATTAGGTGAAAAAAGCGAAACCCTAACGTTATTATCTTGCAGTATTTGATGAAACTTTGGTCTCGCTGATAGCTGATACTCTAAGGATCTTCTTGCCGCTAAAACGGCTTCATCTGACACACCCGGCCCTGAGACAATAATAACGCCTGATACAGTTGTGTATTTTGTATAGAATTCTAAGCCTACAGGACTTGGTGATTCAATGACTTCAGCACCGGTTTAAATATAGGGAAAATTTTCCCAGTTACCGGCAAAGCCCACAAATTCTCCACCTTTTCCCATTAAGTCAGCATGTGCAATAGTTACATTGCGCAAACCTTTGCCGGTTTCATAGGCATAACAAAGGGCATCGGCAAAAGCTTCAAACTTTTCCCATGTGATGCCAATATTGTTTTCAAAGGGATTTATTTTGTCGAATTCTTCAGGGATGATTGCTGATGATATCCTTACCGCATCCTCAAAAGTCCATGTCTGAAAAGGACCGTTGCGGGCACCAGATGGATGACTATATATTGAGTCTCTATGCCTATCATCAATGTCATCTCCAAGGGTAAAGAAATATTTATCAGATTCGATTACTTTAGAATCAGCAAATATCTCACACTTGTGCCTAAGATTTGCAATCTTCCCAGTCTCACCATCTATAAATGTTGATCCTGAACTATTGGAATCCGCTACACCACTGACTGCATAAAAAGGCAAAGTTAAAAATAGAATAAGACCGATTTTAAATTTTTGCATACCACAAGCTCCCTATTTATTATTTATTATGCTTGTTTTACTCATCTAATTTTCTAGTCTGCCCATACCCAACGTAAAGGCTCACCAAAGTCATCGTAAATCCATTTTTTTCGTGCTGTTTGGTGTTTCTTTGCAGACCCCGTTTTTGGTGTCTTTTTGACTTGCTTACGTTGTTCTATACTCGCAACCACGTCAGGCACAAGAGTGCGCTGTTGAGATCCGTTAGTTATATTGACTGGAAAGCGATTAAATTCATCCACAGCAATACCGCTCTGCCCATTTGGCACCTCTGTTACTGTGCCTCCTGAGGCCAAGAATGCATCAACATCAGCTTGTAGCTGTTGTTTTTGTTGTCGTTTATCTGGCACTTTTGGCAAAGGTCTTTTGGGAGTAATTAACATGGTTTTGTAGTCACATAAAAACAAGCCTACCAGTTTACCAGCATAGGCTTATGGGTTCTATATTCAGGGCCTAATTCGTAATCTGGCTAAACCAAATAATCACAACTATAATCAAATCTCCAGAGATTTATGTTTAGACTTTATGGTTACCTATAGTCAAATTACTGATGCCCATCAGCGCCTAACCGAAGTGGTAATAAATACCCCTGTTATTGAGTCCGTTAGTATTAACAAACAACTTGGTGGTCGCGTACTCTTTAAAGTGGAAGCACTGCAGAGAACTGGCTCTTTTAAATTCCGTGGCGCTTACAACAAAATTAGTCAATTAGCCCAAAACTCGGATTCTGGCATTGTTGCTTATTCATCAGGTAACCATGCCCAAGGGGTGGCATTGGCTGCCTCCCTATTTAATTTGCCCGCAACCATAATTATGCCAGCGGATTCGCCACGTATAAAAATCAACAACACAAAAGCTCTAGGTGGGGAAGTAATATTATATGATCGCTACACCCAGAGTAGGGAAGAAATAGGGCAAACATTAGCCCAAGAGGGTAACTTGGCTTTAGTAAAACCTTATGATGACCTTGATATTATTGCTGGTCAGGGCACTGCTGGCTTAGAGGCTAGTCACCAATTAGATAAGCTAGGCTTAAAGCCTGATCAAGTCATTGTGCCATGTGGCGGTGGTGGCCTAATTGCTGGCACATCTATAGCCATGCATAAGCACTTTCCTAAAGCAAAAATTTGGGCAGCAGAGCCAGAACATTATGATGACGCCAAGCGTTCTTTGGCCGCTGGCGTGCGGGTAAGCAATAATGCTAACCAACCCAGCTTATGTGATTCAATAGTCACACCAACGCCAGGTGAGTTAACTTTTCCCATTATGCAAGCACACCTCGAGGGCGGATTAGTCGTCAGTGAGGAGCAGGTTTTACAGGCCATGGCTAGCTGTATGCAAGAACTAAAAGTGGTGATTGAACCAGGTGGCTGCGCAGGATTGGCAGCTCTTTTTGCTGGACTATTACCTACCCAGAATAAAACCACACTAGTGATTTTATCTGGGGGTAATGCGGACCCTGATATTTTGGCCCGCAGCCTTAAGCATAAGTAATATTTACTAGCAGAATTCGTTAATCTGCCATAGTGATATCAATATTAACCTTAACAAAGTCACCCTTGGCGTAGGATATTGGTGTACTTAACTGCCAAATTTGGCCACCAAACTCAATATAAGTTCTATAACCAGTGATCCTTTGCACAGTTTTTTGCTGCATAATCATCTCGCATACTTCCTGATCACGATAGCCAATAATCTCTTGCTTTTTACCAACCTGACCATCAACCATTTCGGCGCCTATAATAGCGCCCAGCAATGTAGCAGCATCATTACCACTGCCATCGCCAATCTGTGATCCTATAAGGCCACCAAAGATAGCCCCCGCTGCCTTATCCGCTACCGATGGCTCAACTTTTTGGTCACCAGAGGTACCATATACCGGAACTTGCTCAATACGACAGGACTTTATAGGCATTTCTGTTAACACATCGCTGGATATGGGATCAGACTCTTGCAATACCTTTACCAATACCTGCGCTGCTTGCGCACTGCTGACAAGAGCCAGACCAAGAACAACTGCAATTAATTTTTTCATCTCTTTTCTCCTCCACACAACCTAGCTAACCAATAATGATGCCAAGTTAAGCAAGAATTAGTTTAGTACTACCGATAACATAATAGCTTATCTAATGTGTATTGACCGTATCAGTGAACAAAAATTCCGCTTTAAAGTGCAAATTAAGTGTAAACAAAAAGGTATAAATATATGAGCTTTGCAATATGAGACGCCATAAACGACGGTGTGAACAACCATATATATGGCAAAAAAAATGCCTCCATAGTGGAAGCATTCTTGATAATGGTGGGTCGTACAGGATTCGAACCTGTGACCAATTGGTTAAAAGCCAACTGCTCTACCAACTGAGCTAACGACCCAAATATGTGCTATTTATTTTACCAGCCTAGCGGCTGGGCCAACTGCTTTTCCGGCCACTCGGCGTTAGCCTCATGTCGCTCGGAATCTGCCAAAGCTATGCTTTGGCTGCCTTCGGCACCGGTCCCTCGCCCAACTGAGCTAACGACCCTAATTTTTACTATGTATTTTACCAGCCTAATGGCTGGGCCAAATGCACTTCCAGCCAATCGGCCTTAGCCTTAACTCAGAATAGCACTAGGATAATGGTGGGTCGTACAGGATTCGAACCTGTGACCAATTGGTTAAAAGCCAACTGCTCTACCAACTGAGCTAACGACCCTAATTTTTACTATATGTTTTACCAGCCTAATGGCTGGGCCAACTGCTCTTCCGGCCACTCGGCGTTAGCCTCGTGTCGCTCGGAATCTGCCAAAGCTATGCTTTGGCTGCCTTCAGCACCGGTCCCTCGCCCAACTGAGCTAACGACCCATATAAATGCTAATGTTTTTACAAGGTTAGCGCCTTGTCTTATATCTAACCACATGGGTTAAATGGCGGAGGAGGAGAGATTCGAACTCTCGGTGGGGTATTAGCCCACGACGGTTTTCAAGACCGTTGCATTAGACCACTCTGCCACCCCTCCGCAGAGGTGGCGTATGATAAACCATTCTCTTACAGAGTCAATAGCAGGGGCGCAAAGATTGCGAAAAAAGCCAATTTTTTAATCGCCATCAAAGTCTATTCAAGATACTAATAATAAACAATAAATTACACTTTAAACTCGGTCTATTAATTAACCTTTTGCACACACCTTACAATCATCTAATTTGGGTAATGCAAAGCTATGCCATTGGGCTGACAAACCATCAAACATCATCAACTTACCTACTGCAGGCTGTCCCAATCCAGCTAATAATTTTACTGTTTCAAGGGCCTGCATGGTGCCAATCACACCCACCATAGGGGACATAACCCCATTGGCAGAACAGGTAACGTCTAGGCTATTCGTTTGATGGTGTAAGCAAGCATAACAAGGAGACGCAGGATTACGACTATCAAAAACGCTCAACTGGCCCTCAAAGCGAATGGCAGCACCCATAACAAGGGGTGTCTTTTTTTCCCAGCAAACCTGATTTAAAGCAGTACGGGTAGCCAAATTATCACTACAATCCACCACCACATCAGCCGCTTCTACCTGTTCTTCCATGCTTTGATCAGCTAAGCGTTGGGGCAGGCACTCCACATTTATATCATGATTCAGCTGAGCGATAGTGGCCGCTGCCGAATCGACCTTAAGCTGATTTACTGTTTGTTCGCTATGTACAATTTGCCGTTGCAGGTTTGTTAGATCAACTACATCATCATCTGCCAATACCAGTTGGCCTATCCCTGCTGCTGCGAGATACATGGCAACAGGGCTACCTAAGCCACCTACACCAACAATCAATACTCTTGCCTGCAATAGTGCCTGCTGACCAGCATAATCTAATTCTGGTAGCATTATTTGGCGGCTGTAACGTAATAACTGATCGTCATTCATAGCAGTATTTACTTCGCTTATCTTGGCTTTTGGCCAAAAGTAATCCGTTCCCGTTGACCATAATCCAACTTAGTCTGCACTGCATCAAAACCTGTTGCAAGAAGGATTTCACGTACTTGCGCCCCTTGATTGTAGCCATGCTCGAACAATAGCCAGCCATTTTTGTTTAACAGTGGCCAAGCTTGCTTGGCTATGGTTTTGATATCAGCTAGACCAGCATCCTCTGCAACTAAAGCTGATAAAGGTTCGAAGCGGAGATCACCTTGCTTTATATGAGCATCTGTGGGATCAATATAGGGCGGATTACTGACTATACAATCCCATCCAGGCTCTAAATTCTCTGCCCAAGAACCCTGCTCAAAGCGAATATTGGTAATGCTATTTAATTGCGCATTCTGGTTGGCTAGATCGACTGCTGCAGGATTTAAGTCCACACCCATTATCTGCCATCGGGGATTCTCACTTGCCAAAGCGAGACCAATGGCACCTGTACCTGTGCCTAAATCCAATAATTTATTGTGCTCAGGCCAAGTCATAGATAACACTTGTTCTACTAGTAGCTCTGTTTCTGGACGCGGTATTAAGGTAGATGGATTGGTTCTTAGGGTGAGGGTCCAAAATCCCTGTTCGCCAATAATATAGGCTACTGGCTCGCCAAGTTGACGGCGTTTAATCGCCTTTTGGAAACCTTGCCAATGATCTTCAGATAGTGGCTGTTCGGGCCATGCTATTAGACTAGCTCGCGTACAACCCAGTCCATGAGCCAAGATTATTTCACTATCGAGCTTGGGGCTTTCGCCCCCTTTGAGCTGTTCTTGTGCCCACACCAAGGCTTGTTCGCGGGTGGGCAGCATATTAGCCTTCGTTATCACTCAGGGCTGCCAACATATTGGCTTGATGCTCATTGATAAGGGGCTCGATCACACAACCCACCTCACCTTCCATAATTTCAGGCAGACGGTATAAGGTTAAGTTAATTCGATGATCGGTTACCCTACCCTGAGGATAGTTATAGGTGCGAATACGCTCAGAGCGATCACCACTACCTACCAAACTTTTACGTTGGTCAGCTTGTTCTGCAGCAGCTGCATCTTGGGCACTCGTTAATAGCTTGGCTGCCAGTAAAGACATAGCTTTGGCTTTGTTTTTATGCTGCGAACGCTCATCCTGACACTCTACTACCACACCAGATGGAATATGGGTGATACGAATAGCAGAATCGGTTTTGTTAACATGCTGACCACCGGCACCAGAGGCACGGAAGGTATCAATGCGCAGGTCGCCTTTATTAATATCCACATCTTCTACGGATTCGGCCTCTGGCATGACGGCCACTGTACAGGCTGAAGTATGAATGCGCCCCTGTGATTCAGTCTCGGGCACTCGTTGAACACGATGCGCGCCCGATTCAAACTTTAATCGCGAATACACATCATTGCCGACCATGCGAGTAATAATTTCTCGATAGCCACCATGTTCACCTTCGTTGGCACTAATAATTTCCACACGCCAACCCATTTTTTCGGCATAGCGGGTATACATACGGTATAGATCACCGGCAAATATGGCCGCCTCATCACCACCTGTACCGGCTCGAATTTCGACAAAAGTATTATGGCCGTCATTAGGGTCTTTTGGTAACAGCAGCTTTTGTAGATCGAGTTCTAATTCTTCTTGACGTGCTTTGCCCTCAAGAATTTCTTCTTGGGCCATGGCCTTCATATCCGCATCGTCCTCTTCCAGCATCAGGGCGGCTTCTGCCATATCGTCTTGCAATTGGGCATATTCAGAATAAAGTTTTACTACATCTTCTAACTCAGCATACTCTTTTGAATAAGCGCGGAACTTATCCTGATTCATTATGACTTCAGCATCACCCAAAAGTGCTTCTAATTCTTCATAGCGGTCTTTTAGATGGTCTAATTTAGATAGTATGGATGCTTTCATAATTTACTTATTTAACTCGTAGATATCCTGCACGGTCTGGGCACCCTGCTCTTGCTCTTCAATACTGGCTTGCTTTAAATAAATGGTTGGCCCATGCATCATTTTGTTGCTTAAATCTCTTGCTAGACGTTGTAGTACTTGCTCTGGATCCTGGCCTTTTTCCAAATTAGCCATGGCTTTAGCCAATTCCGTATCACGAATGGTTTCCATTTTGCTGCGAAACTCACGAATAGTCCCTACTGCATCAAGGGCCTTTTCTTTTTGTAAAAATTCAACCACACCACCATCAATGATTTCTTCTGCTGCGCGTGCCGCTTCTTGACGCGAACGTCTGCCTTCCTCAATAACATCCTTAAGATCATCTACTGTATATAGATAAACATCATCAAGGTCATCAACTTCCGCTTCAATATCCCGAGGTACAGCTATATCAACCATAAACATTAGGCGGTGTTTACGTTGTTTAAGGGCACTTTCTACCACGCCTTTGCCCAAAATAGGTAACTGACTCGCAGTGGAAGAAATAACAATATCGGCATTATGCAGTTGTTCCGGGATATCAGATAACAACATGGCCTTAGCGCCAAATTCCATAGCCAGTTGTTCCGCTCTCTCTAAGGTGCGATTGGCTACCATAAGTTGCTTTACACCGGACTCACGTAGATGCTTTGCTACCAGTTCAATGGTCTCACCAGCACCAATCAACAGCGCGGTTTGTTGGCTAAAATCAGAGAAAATCTGCCGTGCCAAAGATACCGCTGCAAAAGCCACAGATACAGGACTCTCGCCAATTGCTGTTTGAGTGCGAACTTGCTTGGCAGTATTAAATGACTGATGAAAAAGACGATTTAAGTGGCTAGAAACCGTGTCGTATTGCTGAGCTACGGAATAGCTTGATTTTAGCTGACCTAAGATTTGTGGCTCACCTAATACCAATGAATCCAGCCCACATGCCACACGCATCATATGCCGGGCAGCCTCGTCAGTATGGCGACAGTAGCTATGTTGTTGGACATCCTCAATATCAAGAGCGTGAAATTGTGCCAACCAGTTGGCCACTATCTGCTCAGGATCATCGCCATTATTGGTTGCGGGCATAAAGCCATATACTTCTGTGCGGTTGCAAGTAGAGAGTATAGCCGCCTCTTGCAAGGGTGTTTCAGACACTAGACGCATCAGTGCCTGAGGTGTTGCTTCTGGAGCAAAGGCCACCTTTTCTCGCACTTGAATGGGTGCTGTATTATGATTTATGCCAAAAACAAATAGCGTCATGATTAACCAGGTCTAAAATCAGAACCTAACAGGTACCAGAGGATCTCTCAAAGAAGGCCAGCATTATACCTGAATTTATGCCCTACAAATAGAGAGTTCCAGTTAGGTGTTACTTTATTAATGGTGGTGATTTGTTACACTGCAACTGTTATGGGATAACTTATCTCTGAATACTACGGGAATGGCTATTAATGGGTTTGCCTCTTTTGCAACTTCGTGACGACTGGCCTTGGGGCTACGTTGGTCAACTTCAAGCCAGGCTCGGTTTTGGTTTGATGGCCTGCCTATTATTGGGTGCCTGTGCCAACAAGTCAGCAGAGGTTGCAACCACACCCACTACTCCCCTGGATAAGCAAAGCTTAGTGAATATTTTAGCTGGTGAAATATCCTTGCATCGCGGCCTCAATCAGCAAGCTAGCGAGTACTTGTTAACCAGCGCTAAAAGTACTGAAAATATTAGCCTTGCTCAACGGGCAACTTACGCTGCACAACTAGGTAATCAAGTTGATACTTATAGACAGGCAAGTGGTACCTGGGCCGCACTTGAACCGGACAATATCGTTGCCCAACAACATCTAGCACAGAGCCTAGTGCTTAATAAAGAACTTGTAGAAGCCAAAGTTGTATTACAGAAAATATTAGCAGCTGATCCTGCATACTTACCTGCGCAAACCCTTTTTGCAGAAGTTTTATTATCTACAAATGCCTTCGAGGAAGCAGACCAATTTTTGCACAATTACACCTCGCAAAAACAACCCAATCGTGTGCTTGCGGCGATGCATATTCAGGCTCTCGAGGCGTTATCAGATCTTGATGGCGCTCAAGCCCTGCTTAGCAGTTTAATTCAAAATTACCCCAATGATCCCGAGCTAGAATGGTCTATTGGCATGCTCTATATGCAAATTGGTGACTATGATCAAGCCCTAACTCATTTGCTAAAAGTTGCTACGTTAGATCCCAATAATGCCCAAATTCACTATTATCTTGGCCTCAATTATCAGCAATTGAATCAATCTAGTTTTGCCCTAAAACACTTTCGTATGGTCACCAATGGTCCTCACTTAATGGCTAGCTTAATTGAGCAAATCGCCATTGCTCAACCGGCCACTCAGCATACCAATGCCTACTTTGACGGCTTACGTAAGCAACATCCTCTGCAGGGTGTCCAAATTTATTTATTACAAGCTGACTACTTTACCAGCCTGAATGAACCGGCAATGGCAGATACAACCTATGCCGAGGCTTTACAAACATACCCCAACAATATTCCATTGCTTTATTCACAAGCCATGCTAGCCTCGCAGCAAGGGGCTTGGGATAAAATGGAAAGCAACTTATTACAAGTGATTGAGTTAGATCCAGATCATGCCGATGCTTTAAATGCCTTGGGCTATACGTATGCAGACCATAACAATAATTTAAAAATGGCTGCTGTGTATATCAAGCGTGCTTTCCAGTTAAAGCCAAATGATCCAGCAATTACTGACAGCATGGGCTGGCTGGCTTTTCGACAGGGCCACTATCGCCTAGCAAGGGATTATTTACAACAAGCCTTTGCTGCTATGCCGGATGCGGAAATTGCCGCTCACCTAGGTGTTGTGGAATGGGCCTTGGGTAATATTGATAAGGCCAACCAAATTTGGGACAGCATACTAGCAAATGAACCAGACAACCCTTTGATTAAACAGGCAAAATTAGATGCTGAAAAGGAATTTCCACATGCAGATTAAGATCAGGCGAGGCCTATTACGACTCATTTCTATATTGGCCACGGCTATTTTAATTACTGCTTGTAGCTCCATGGCTCCAAATATCGAACCTACGGGGAGGCAGCTCGACTCTTACCAACAACAGGCAGCTAAACTTAGTCAGTTGCAAGAATGGCATGTTGAGGGCAAAATAGCCTTAAATATGAATAATAAAAACAACCAAGGCAACCTTATCTGGCAGCAAAAACAAGATAGTTTTGACTTGCTTATTACCGGCCCTTTGGGTCAAGGATATCTGCATATTGAGAGTTACCCAGGCCTAGTGATTGCGACTACTGCTGAAGAGCAAATTCAAGCTAACAGTATTGAAGAATTATTTGCCCAACACTTTGACTGGTCTCTACCTATGCAAGAATTACACTACTGGGTAAGAGGCATTAGTAGCCCAAGTACTCAAGCGCAAATGACGTTTTTTGATAATGGTGATGTTGATATCATCAAACAAGCCGGTTGGGATATAGACTATGATCGTTTTGTGGAAGTTGATGGTTTTAGTCTCCCTTATAAATTGACTATTACTGGCAGCGACATTCGTGTAAAACTTGTGTTAAAAAAATGGACTGAGTTAGGTTCTCTACCAAACTAAAATAGGGATACAATAAAGCGCTGCGAAAACTGCGAAAAAGCCTTTCATGGCGCGGTACTTGTATTGACTTTAGTGCCTCTCTCAGGGAAAATACGCGCCTCCATTTGAAGCTGTTTTTTTCACCTTCAAGTTGGAGTCATTGCTGGGGTATCGCCAAGCGGTAAGGCAACGGGTTTTGATCCCGTCATGCGCAGGTTCGAATCCTGCTACCCCAGCCATAATTTAACGGTTATGGCATAAATATTATGCGATAACAAATTGGTCAAACAAGCTTAAAACAAAAAAGTAGCAAAGGTATCCAAGGTGTCAAAACTAAAAGTTTTTACCGGTAATGCTCATCCTGAATTAGCTCAAAAGGTTGTTGACCAATTGTGCGTCCCCCTTGGCCAAGCTAAGGTGGAAAAGTTTAGTGATGGTGAATGCACCGTTGAGCTCATGGAAGATGTGCGCGGCAAAGATGTTTTTATTATTCAGCCAACTTGTGCGCCAACCAACGACAACCTCATGGAATTGATTTTTATGGCTGACGCCATTCGTCGCGCATCAGCCAGCCGTGTGACCGCAGTAGTTCCCTATTTTGGCTACGCCCGCCAAGATCGTCGACCTCGTTCTGCCCGCGTGCCAATTAGTGCTCGTGTGGTAGCCGACATGATGGCAAGCACTGGCATAGACCGTGTACTTACTGTTGACTTGCACGCTGAACAGATTCAAGGGTTCTTCGATATTCCTGTAGATAACGTGTTTGGCTCACCTGTTTTGTTGGATGAAATCACTCGCCAGAATTACGAAAACCCAGTTGTTGTTTCACCCGATGTTGGTGGTGTGGTTCGTGCTCGTGCAGTGGCCAAGCAATTGGATGTCGACTTGGCGATTATTGATAAGCGTCGTGAGAAGGCCAATGAATCTCAGGTTATGAATATTATTGGTGAAGTAGCTGATCGTACATGTATTTTGGTTGATGACATGTGTGATACCGCTGGCACCCTATGCAAGGCAGCAGACGCCCTAAAGGCCAACGGCGCCAAGCGGGTTGTTTCCTATGCTACGCACCCAGTTTTATCTGGTGAGGCAATTGAAAATATTAGCAACTCCTCATTAGACGAGTTAGTGGTAACAGATACCATACCACTTTCAGATGCTGCTAAAGCTTGTACACATATACGTCAACTGACCCTTTCAGACCTGCTAGCTGAGTCAGTGCGGCGTGTATCGAATGAAGAATCTATCAGCGCCATGTTCCGCACTTAGTGCTTAATTTGGGCTGATTTTACTCAACCATCCTAGTGATGGTTTTACTAAACTGACTAGTGACACCGGTCGCAAGTGCCTAGTCAAAACGAAAAGGAAAGACACAATGTCTATTACTCTAAATGCTACTGTACGTTCAGACATGGGGAAAGGTGCGAGCCGCCGCCTACGTCGTGAACAACAAGTGCCTGCTATCATGTTTGGTGGCGCAAAAAACAAAAAGCCTGTGGCTTTGACCCTAGAACATAAAGATTTGTTTAAAGCTGCTGAAAGTGGCGCTTTCTACTCTTCTGTTCTAGATATCAACATTGACGGTAAAGCTGAAAAAGCTATCCTCAAAGATATGCAACGTCATCCAGCTAAGCCACAAATTATGCACGTTGACTTTCAACGCGTAACCAAAAGCAATCCTATCAGTATTTTGGTGCCAATTAAGTTCCTTAACGAAGCGACTTGCCCTGCTGTGAAGATTCAAGGTGGCCGTATTTCTCATCAGGTTAATGAAGTAGTCGTAACCTGTTTGGCTGCAGATATTCCAGAATTTGTTTCTGTGGATATGCAAGACGTACCTGTGGGTGGCATTGTGCATTTGTCTGACTTGGAAACACCAAAAGGTGTTAAGATCCATGCTTTGACTACGGGTGCCAAGAACGATACACCTATTGCTAACATTGCTGCCAAGCGTGGCGGTAGCTAAGCAGGCCAAAACCATTGGGTTTTAGTATCAAGGCCTGCTTATGCAGGCCTTGTTTGTTTTTAAGCGATGAGCACTATGACTGATCAATTACCAATACAACTTATTGTTGGCCTGGGAAACCCAGGTAGCAAATATGACCGTACACGGCATAATGCTGGCCAAGATTGGGTATTGGAAGTGGCGCAAAGTCATGGCATTGTTATGGCTCCAGAAAAACGTTTTTTTGGTCTCTATGGCCAAGGCATGATTGCTGATCATAAAGTCCATCTACTTATACCCACTACCTTTATGAACCTGAGTGGTCAATCTGTACAGGCCGTATGCGCCTTCTATAAATTAGATAACGCTGAGCTTTTGGTTGCCCATGATGAGTTGGACTTAGCTCCGGGCACAGCTCGGTTTAAGCAAGGCGGTGGCCATGGTGGCCATAATGGCTTACGGGACATTATTAGCAAACGTGGTGGTGATAAAAGCTTTCACCGCTTACGCTTGGGTATTGGTCATCCCGGTAATGCCAAACAAGTATCGGCTTATGTCCTGAAAAAAGCACCCAATGACGAATTTATCAGTACCCAAAACGCCATGGATAGTGCTACTCGCTATCTGCCTGAGGCAATTAAAGGGCACTGGCAGCAGGCCATGAATAGCCTGCATAGTGAAACTCCACACAATTAAATCCAATAGCGAGGTATTCCATGGGTTTCAATTGCGGTATTGTCGGTTTGCCAAATGTGGGCAAATCCACTCTATTTAACGCCCTTACCAAAGCCGGTATCGGTGCCGAGAACTTCCCTTTTTGTACTATTGAACCCAATGCCGGTGTGGTCGCCATGCCAGACCCACGCTTGGATACTTTGGCCGCCATTGTGAGCCCAGAAAAGGTGATCGCCACGACAATGGAATTTGTGGATATTGCTGGTCTAGTGGAAGGTGCCTCTCGAGGTGAAGGCCTAGGTAATCAGTTTCTCGCTAATATTCGGGAGACAGATGCCATTGCCCATGTGGTACGCTGTTTTGAGGATGATAATGTGATCCATGTTGCCAATCGTATCGATCCTATCGATGATATTGGCATTATCAATCTCGAGTTAGCACTTGCCGACCTCGAATCCGTTGAAAAACAGAAGCAACGTGTACAAAGGGTTGCCCGTACTGGCGATAAAGATGCCCTTAAGACTCTCGCCTTATTGGAAAAGTTAGCATTGCCTCTGAGTGAAGGGGTTGCCGTGCGTACCCTTGATCTAAACGCTGACGAACAAGCCTTAGTGAAGTCTTTTCACCTACTGACAACTAAGCCCACCATGTATATTGCCAATATCGCTGAAGATGGCTTTGAGGATAATCCCCATCTAGATGCAGTTCGCACGTTAGCGGCCAGTGAAGGTGCTGAAGTGGTGGCTATATGTAACCAAATTGAAGCCGAGATTAGTGAATTAGAAGACGATGAAAAAGCCGAATTTTTGGCTGATATGGGTATGGAAGAACCTGGTTTAGATCGCGTTATTCGTGCCGGCTATAAACTATTGGGCTTACAAACCTACTTTACTGCCGGCGTCAAAGAAGTGCGTGCTTGGACTGTGCATCAACAAGCCACTGCACCACAAGCAGCAGGCGTGATTCATACAGACTTTGAAAAAGGCTTTATTCGGGCTGAAGTAGTCGCCTATGACGACTATATTGCTGGTAATGGTGAGCAAGGTGCTAAAGAAGCTGGGAAATGGCGCTTGGAAGGCAAAGACTACACTGTTAAGGACGGTGATGTGATCCATTTCCGCTTTAATGTATAGGCTTCTTTAGGGCATTTTTTAAGTTGCTATAGGGTGCTTATTTAAGACCATTATCAAGCCCTTAACACAGGCAAAAAAAACAGTTAAATCAACAGGGTTTTCTGCGAAATCCTGTTGACAGAAACACCAAAACAAGGAATAATTCGCGTCCTCGGTAACACGCACGTAATGCCGAGATCTCATAGAGAAATGGCTATGTAGCTCAGTTGGTTAGAGCACATCACTCATAATGATGGGGTCACTAGTTCGAATCTAGTCATAGCCACCATTCTCTCGCGTCCCCTGGACATTGCTGGGATATCGCCAAGCGGTAAGGCAACGGGTTTTGATCCCGTCATGCGCAGGTTCGAATCCTGCTATCCCAGCCATTTATCTCCCCATATTTTAGATGTCGTTTAGCTTAGTCGGTTTTCACCATGGTGATGAAATTTGTCCGAGATCTTTTTTGCTGGGTATAAAAAAAGGGGTGCCCTGTGGACACCCCAAACTATATGCAAGCTTAAATCTGAGAAAACACCTGCAACAGCAGGCAAAACTCATCTCTAATCAACTCCAGCTAATATCAGCAAAAAACCGAAGTTAGATTAAGTATAGAAGACAATTTTGGATTTGCTAAAAAATTTTAAAACTCAGATTACAAGCGATAAGAATGTCTTTAGAAGTGGTCGTTAACTATTGCTTGGCTGGTGTTTACCACTCGGAAAAGTAGCTAAATTAGTCCCGCCTGTAGTGACTTTGGCAACCCCTTCTTTTTCCACTTCATCGATCCGTATAATCGCCTGCATAGGAATATAGGAACGTTTTACCTGAGCAAACTCTGCCTGCAAGCGCTCTTCACTAGGGTCAACTAATAGCTGGCTACGCTCGCCAAAGATATATTCTTCTACCTCAACAAAGCCATACATATCGCTCGGATAAACATAGCGGGCGAAGATTTCATATATTTCTTCGCGATTGCTAAAAATGACTTTGTAAATGCGATTTTCTTGCTTGTTCATAGATTATCAAGTTGGGTTACCGAAAACTTGTCTATGTGGCCCATAACACTTGATTTCAAGGCTCAACGGGTCGAATTACCGACACCATTATGATTCACCCATTAATTTGGCATCAAAAGCTAGCTTGGTGAGGTTTTCATAACCATCCTCGGTGATAACCACCTGATCCTCCAATTTAATGGCAAAATCACCACCATCAGGAGCGACCAATGCCTCTACGCACAAACACATACCTGGTTCCAATACATAATCAAAGGCACCCTCAACCACCTTGTCATCATAAGCAACCAATGGCCATTCATCACATAAACCCACGCCGTGCATCATGCATCCATATTTACCTGCTTCATATTGCGCGTCTAAACGATGCCCTCGGGCTGATAACTCGCGCAAACTGACACCTGGTTTTAATAACGCCATATTCTGCTGAATATGCTCATAAGCATGCTGCATGGCATAAACCATATCTGGTCGCGGTAGCCCATCCCCGATCCACCAAGATCGGGAAAGATCAGCACAGATACCATAAGGGCCAATCATGTCCGTATCAAAAGATAAGATTTCGTTATTTTGCACAATACGTGGGCCAGATTCCTGAAACCAAGGGTTGGTGCGCGGCCCCGAGGCCAGCAAGCGGGTTTCTATCCACTCTCCTCCACGTTTGATATTTTCGGCATGGAGTACCGCCCAAATTTCATTTTCACTAAGGCCTGGCTTGGCTGCTAAAGCCATAGCTTCAACACTCTGTTCACAGGCATAAATAGCACAGCGCATGGCGTTAATTTCATCAATACTCTTAATGGCTCGCGCCTTTTCAGTTAACTCTTCCCCTGGAAAAATAGTAAAGCCATTATTTTCTAAAGCCCAAATAGCATGCAACATAGGCTTATCAACGCCTATGCGCTGGTTACCCTCACCATGTTGCTGGACCAAGTCTGCTATTTGTTTAGCAAATTTTTCCGCTGCGTCGGCAATTTTGTCACCCCGATCAAAGTAAAAAAAGTCAGCGCCATCGCGCTGCTCATTTACCAATGGATTCATGGTCGAAAGGAACTTAGCGACAGCATAGTCATACATCACCATATAACCATCGGCACAAACCACTAAGCAACGAAACGGGTTATGAGTGTTCCATAACTGCATATTGGTGGAGTCAGATCCATAACGAATATTTAGGGGATCAAACAATAAAATGGCGCCATAATCACGGGCATTGATATGACTAACTAGACGCTGCCAACGATATTCACGCATTGCCGAGAGATTCGGCAAAGTAATACCAGCTGCCTCCCACTCTGCATATGCTAAAGTGGTAGGACCTATTTCCATACGGTCATTGTCATTGGCCAAAGAGTCCGCAAAGTATTGTCCTCTGGTGGGATCAATTTTCCTCTGGTCACGATAACTTGTCATAGCTAGACCTATTATTATATTGGTTGATCTAAACTAAGTGTTGGCTGACACTAGCAAGGCCAAAGTGTATAACAAAGGCAACGCCTTTATTGTTTTATTTAGGTCATTAACATTTTACAAGCGACATGATGGCACAATAATTTTTATACCTTGGAATAAATTTTCTTTCTAGGTTTGATAATAAATATTCTGTCAGTCAACTTATCAAACATTGGTAAACTGAAACTATTGATCATTTTAGATAGTCGATAAAGCGAAAAACGAGGGCTTAATTGCAGAGAGCAAGCATTTGGGGTAGTTTGATATAGTAATACTAAGAATATACTAAATAGGAGAATCATCATGCTATATGAAGCGCTACAAACAGCTATGGATAATAAAGATATTGATGCTTATGCAGAGTTACTACACGAAGACTTTATTTTTGTGCGGCATCAATCTGGCACTGAAGTAAATAAAGAGGACTGGATGAGTACCGCTAGGATTATGATGGCTAGTGAAGACCTTACCTTTGAACGCTCGCGTTGCCTTTATGAGAATGATGAAATTTTAATTATGCACGACTTTATGACCTTTCCAGATGGCACAAAAGAAGCTGTGATGGCGGTTAATATGCTTAAAGATGGAAAAATTATTCGCATTGAGACTGGCGCAACCCCACTCTCATAAGTAAAACATAGATAGTTACACACACTATTCGACAAGAACGATTAAGGCACCCAGCGGGTGCCTTACTTTTTAGAGCCTAAAAAACTATCCACCCATCATTGCCATTGGTAAGTTTAACGATGTCGTCAGTAAACTAGTGAGAAATAAAATGATGACGACGGCAATGAGCTCCCATTGAATAGATGTATAAAGTTTTTTAGCCCCCTCTGGTATATCTTGTCGCAATAAGGGCACCAGCTTAAATTTATTAATAGCACCTAATAGTAATAATACTGACACTGTGCCTATCTTAGCTAACAGCACATTGCCATAGGTGGTAGTAACCAAAGCTGACAAGCTACCTAAGAGCAAATAGGCATAGGTGGCACCTGACAATACCAGTGCACCAATATAAATAAACGCATATATGCCAAATCGATGAGCTATCTCGACCAGACCGGTTTTATTTGGCTCCAGACACAATTTACGCAATGGCAACAGTGCGCCTAGCCAATAAGTGAGCCCTACTAAATGCACCCCTAATAAGAGTTGCGTTATAAACCCACCTCTTGTCACGTGGCCACTGATGCTAAAGGATAAGAGTAATAATAAACTGCCCATTACAGGCAATAATCTGTGCCAAAGATGCGTTGCAGCACCACCAACAAAAAACAAAATAAAGCCAGCAAGGGATAATAAAGCCGCCACCCCTGTTGAAGCTTCAAAAGCTAACTGCAACATGATGGGATCAAAGATGCCAGTAATCGTGCCACTCATATTGCCAGCCACAGCTAACCACAAACTAACACAAATGATAGCGCCAACAACACTGCTATTAGCAATCAGCCGTCGGCAGTAGGCATGACCCGTGGACGAAAGACCACCCCCAAAGTGCCATATAAATAATTGAGTACCTAGGGCACCAAAGGTGGCAACATAGAGAGCAATCCTTAATAGTGGAACAACAATAGCCCAAATATCCATATTACCTAGTTGCCAGTAATCTGAAATACCGACTCACCCTTTATGACATGACCATCTTCACTTAAAGCACGCCAGTTGATCTTGTAAACACCCGCCTCAAGTAGTGGCAATATAATTGTGTGAGTTGCTGATTCTTGAAGCAGGGCATCGGAGTCTAAGGTAATCTCGTCGCCATTATCGTTACCAAACAAACTACTAAACAACGAATCTTTTGCCTCGGCATTTATTTTAAATAACTCCAGCTTGATCAATTTTGCTGGGGACTTAAAGGTCATTTCTATAACTGTAGGCGCTGTATCTAATACCGCATCAGCCGCTGGCGATATAGAAGATAATGGCGAATGGGCAAAGGCTGTGATAGGTATTAAGAGTAAAATCATTAAATATCTTTTAAACATATGGGTACCCATTTATTGGTTATTCGCACGAATATTTATTTGATCATGCTGGTTTTGTATACGTTCTGACCATGTGCTTTTAATATAAGACAGTACAGCGACTATTTGCTTATCAGTCAAGTGAGTCTCATAAGCTGGCATATTGTTTGGGTATTCTCTACCAAGAGTTTCCTCAATACCATACTTGGTGACAGAAAAGAGATATTCATCTGGGTGGTGCCAGGTATGCCCATTAGCATCATGTGGAGGCGCTGGCATATAGCCTTTGTTATCTCGTTGACGCCAATTTGCCTGCCCTTCTAAGTTGGCACCATGACAAGCCGCACATTGTTGGGCATAAACGTCCTTACCTAACAATACCAATTCTTTATCATTGGGGAGTAATCTCAATTGACGCTGATCATCTTGCATTAATGATATTGGGTTAATTATTAATAAAGCTAGCCCTATCACTAACAGTATTGCGCCAATATATATAAAGTTGGTTTTTAAATTTAATTGCATAAAGAAACCTGAATAACCATTCTAAAACCATCATTCAATAGATTGATAATGTCAGAATTAGAGATATGTATTGATTGATTTTGTTTTTTATAAGTATAAACTCTCCAGTAACTGGAGAGTGAAGGAAAAACTATGAATATTGGACAGGCTGCAAAATTAGCGGGCTTAACTGTTAAGACCGTACGTTATTACACCGAAATAGGTATTATCAAAGCCAATAAGGATAGCCATACCGGATACCGTAAGTTCACAGATCAACACGTTGCAGAATTACAATTTATTGGTAAAGCACGTCAGTTTGATTTTAGCATTGATGAATGTCGTGAATTACTTTCTCTTTATCAGGACAAAAATAGACCCAGCAAAGAAGTAAAAGCCCTAACAGTTGAGAAGATCGCCGCGATTGATAAAAAACTACAAACACTTCAAAGTTTACGCCAACAACTCAGTCATCTCGCCGCCAACTGCCATGGCGACGATAGGCCTCATTGCCCTATTCTCGAAGCACTAGCAAAATCGAGCTAAGGCATTTTGTTTTACACCACCCTAGTTGTTATCAAACGGCATAAACTATTGTGTCTAGCGGCAATAACTCTGTGTAACTATCAACCTAACCAGTAATCGCCAATAGGGGTAATAACTGTGGTAGTAGAAACATCAGCGCCAGCTTCTTCGCGCCTTTTTGCCACATCAGGACGTTCACCAAAGGTTTTCATAAAGGCAGGATCAGGAACATCCATCATGACATAAACAGAGGTTTCATCTGGGTTAGCAGCCGCCCAAACTATTTTCGCACCTTGTTCACCCGCTTCAGCCTCAAAGGACTTCGCCATGTCTGTCCAGGTTTTAAAGCCTTTTGAAATTTCTACTGTAATTAACATACTGGGCATAGTTACTTCCTCTCATTTTTTGTAGTCATTATTAGAGGCTACTCTCTGGTTAGTCTAAAAGCAAATGAGGCATAAGTAATTAAGCTGAATGGTTTATCTAAATGACTATGCAAAAGAACGAATAAAACCACTTAATGCCATAAATATTTGGTTTAAGCAGAGGTTCTGAACAAGATTGGTGCCCAGGAGAGGACTTGAACCTCCACGGCCTTGCGGCCACTAGCACCTGAAGCTAGCGTGTCTACCAATTTCACCACCTGGGCAGGAGGTGGAGCGTATTTTATCGGATTAAAAAGGTGGGTCAATAGGCCAGCTATTGATTGGGTTAAAAATCTATTTATTCAGCTTGGTTAGGTCTTGTCTGACCTATGGTCGCTAAATAATTGAATGGCGTACGTCCCTGACGCAGCTGTAATTGCCCTACTAATTCGGCAATTTCAAATTGTGGCGCTTGCGCAACAATATTGCCTTGGTGGTCGATTAAAGCACTCACTCCACTATTGGTCCCGCGAGCTACAGGTCTACCATTTTCCAATGCTCGCATTTGTGCCATTTGCAGGTGCTGCCATGGCGCCCAGGTATTACCAAACCAAGTATCGTTACTAACGGTAACAATAAGTTGGGCATTAGCTGCTTGCATAGCTACTAAACCACTGTAGGCAATTTCATAACAAATATTGCCGGCAATAGCGGTACTTTGTTGCGTTAATAAACCTTGTTCAACTGGTGCTGGGCGAAATCCAGACATGGGTAGATCAAAAAATTGGATCAGCCCGCGCAGCCAATTTTGCAGGGGCACATATTCGCCAAATGGCACCAGCTGTTGTTTGGCATAAGCCCCCTGCTCCTGTCCAAAAGCCACCAGACCATTGTAGTAATCTGAGGTGATATCATTCTGGTCACGCAATACAGTGCCACTAATAATCAGGGTATTTTGTTGTGCTGCTATCTCACTTAGGGCCTGGGTAGCCTGCAAAACATTATCCCAATAGGTAGCAATAGCTGTTTCGGGCCAAATAATTACATCACTGTCTAAGTGTGCATAGGTTTGGCCAAAATAGTATTCTAAAGTGGGCCCTAGTTGCTCGGGTAGCCACTTACTTTGTAAATCAATATTGCCCTGTAATAGGGCCACTTGTCGTTCACCGGCCGGCTCAGTCCAGTCAATTTGTTGTAAACCTAAGCCACTTAACCAAATCACTAGAGGAGCCATTAAATAAATGGGTCGGCGCCAGGCCATAAAGACTGTGAGAGCAGTAACAACCAGTAACCAAGTTATACCGTGCTGACCAATAACTGGGGCATAACCAGCTAACCAAGTGGATAAGCCGCCATA
>MDSZ01056790.1_pt1 | contig 72823 bp, 64 predicted proteins | sample 811201 | NCBI WGS metagenome assembly MDSZ01 (sample SAMN05326647, study PRJNA326480) | marine metagenome | isolation source: seawater | place: Indian Ocean: North | collected 2010
ACTCTGTTGTTATGTTATAAAGTTTAGTAGCTAAATTATCAGAACAAGGAATTAAAATACCCTCATTTACTCTCCTTTTAAAGGTAGTTCCATTTTCTATAGTTAATTGATAAAGTGATAAATGAGAGTTATTAAAACCCAGAGCAAAAGAAAGGGAATTATACCATTCCTTAATTTTTTGATCTGGCGTTGCATAAATTAAATCAAAAGAAACATTATCAAATATCTGCATGGCAATTTCTAAAGCCACCTTAGAATCAATCGAATTATGGTTTCTTCCTAAAAAAGATAATATTTTGTCATTAAAGCTTTGTATACCGATTGAAATTCTATTTACACCTGTAGATTTAAATTCTTTTAAATTATTAGAATTTATACTATTGGGATTGGCTTCAATTGTTATTTCAGTTTCGCTAAAACCATTATTTTGGGCAAATTTGTTTTTACAGTAATGAATAAACTTATTTAAAATCTTGGGTTTCATCAATGAAGGTGTACCACCACCAATAAATATTGATTTCAACCATCTTTTTTTGCTGTTTATTTTTAATACCTCATTAATAATGTAATCTAATTCAGCTATAAAACATTCATCCCAATTTTGATCATCAACATAATTATTAATATGAGAATTAAAATCACAATAAGGACATTTTGTTTGGCAATAAGGCCAATGTAAATAAATTGAGATGGGCTTAAAATCATTCATTTAAAATTGATATCATTAATTTCTTAAAGGCAATTGATCGATGGCAATTATTATTTTTAAAAATGGGGTCAATTTCACCAAATGTAAGGCTGAAACCTTTTTTTGGTTGAATATCTGGAACAAATATAGGGTCATAACCAAAGCCTTTTGTTCCCCTAGGAGGAAAAACAATGTTACCATTTATTTCTCCATTCTTTATGATATAATCTCCATCTGGCCAACATAAACACAAGGCACAATACATTTTTGCAGATTTGTCGTTTGTTGAAGTAAGACGCATCATTTTTTCAACTTTATGAATTGCAACTTTAAAATCTTTATTTTTTCCAGCCCAATCAGCTGAATAAACTCCGGGATCTCCATTGAGTGCATTAATACAAAGACCGCTATCATCAGAAAGGGAGGGTAAGCCAGTAGATTTTGATGCATTAGAAGCTTTAATGAAGGCATTTTCTTCAAAGGAACTTCCATCTTCTATTGGTTCACTCAAGTCTAATGTTTTTGCAGAAATAGTTTTTAAATGATTTTTGTTAAGTAAAGTGGTAATTTCTGAAATTTTGCCCTTATTATGAGTTGCAAGAACAATATTTTGTTTTTTAAGGTCTTGAAGCTTGTTTAAAGCAATAATTTTTTTTTCTATCATTTTATTGCTTCTAACTGATATGAAAATAATTTATTGGTCCCTTCAATTGCCAATTTAATTAATTTGTCAAAGTCACTCTTTGAGAAAGGTTCTTTTTCGGCACTTACTTGTATCTCAATAATTTTAGAGTCTGATGATAATACAAAATTTGCATCAGCATCAGCATTGGAATCTTCAGCGTAGTCTAAATCTAATATAGGCATTCCTTTCCATACACCACAGGAAACCGCCGCAACTTGACAATTAATAGGATTTTTTTTAATTTTTCCAGTTTCAATTAATTTGTTAATGGCTCCACTTAAAGCAACCCATGAACCAGTTATAGAGGCTGTCCTAGTTCCTCCATCAGCCTTAATAACGTCACAGTCGATAATAATTTGTCTTTCTCCAAGCAAAGATAAATTTACTGAAGATCTTAAAGAGCGTCCTATTAACCTTTGAATTTCCTGTGTTCTTCCCGTTTGCTTTCCTCTTGTTGCCTCTCTGACGGTTCTTGAATTAGTTGATCTAGGAAGCATACCATACTCTGAAGTAATCCAACCAGTACCTTTGTTTCTAAGAAATGGGGGCACTTTTTCCTCAATAGTGGCAGTACATAAAACAGTTGTATCTCCATAACTAATTAAACATGAGCCTTCAGCATTTTTTTGATAGTTAACATTTATGTCAACATCACGAATTTCATTATTCTTTCTTCTTGAAGGTCGTAAAACATTAAAATTTATATCGTTTTCCATTTGTTCCCTTGAAAATAGTGTGTAACAATTTATATTTAACTTCGTTTTTTAATATAAATAAATATATAACAATATGTTATATTGATTTAAAAAATTAAACCATGCATTTATTACTATGAAGATTGATTTAAACATACTAAATGATCGTAACAAATCTGTTTTTAATCAAATAATCGAGAACTATCTTAAAAAAGGATCACCTATTGCTTCAAAAGCACTGTCTGAAGAATCAAAAAATTCTATTTCTTCTTCATCCCTAAGACATATAATGTCTGAACTTGAGGAAATGGGATTATTGTATTCCCCTCATGTTTCTTCAGGAAGAGTTCCCACAGAACTTGGTTTAAGACTATATGTTAACTCTTTAATGGGAATATCATGGAATATTAATGATGAAGAAAAAGATGTTTTAAATAGTCTCCAATTGGCTGGACAAAGAGGAACTAAAGAATTAGTTTCTCAAGTTAGCGCATCGCTTTCAGGGATAACAAGTCATGCAGGAATAGTTGTTACTCCCAAGTCAGAAATTGAGATAAAACATATAGAGTTTGTTAGAATATCAAAACTTAAAGCTCTGGTTGTATTGGTGGATAAAGAGGGAAATGTTGAAAACAGACTAATAGATATTTCAGATGGCACCCCAGATATTATATTTGAACATGCCAGCAACTATATTAATTCAAAAATAAAAGGCCAAAGCATAGAAGATTTAAAGAAAAGTATTAATAAGGAAATAGAACTTCATCGATTAGAAATTGATTCTTTAGCAGCTAAATTAATTAATGAGGGCTTGGCAGTTTGGTCTAATGATGGACCAGACCCGTCCCTAGTTGTTTGTGGTCATGACAATCTTTTAGAAAATATTAATGCCATAGAAGACTTAGACAAAATTAAAGTTCTTTTTTCTGCACTAGGAAAACAGGAATCTAGTATAAAGTTATTAGAAGAATTAGATTTAGCTTCAGGTGTGCAAATATTTATAGGTGCTGAAAACAGACTCTTTACGGGAACGGACTGCTCTCTAGTTATTGCACCATATCAAAATATGAACAAACAAATAATAGGTGCACTAGGTGTTATTGGACCGACCAGAATGAACTATTCTAAAATCATTCCAATTGTTGATTATACCAGTCAAGTGGTATCAGGTTTGTTTGGTGGAAATTCAAAAAGTGAAGAAAAAAATCATAAAAAATAATTTTATAGTAGAAAATTTATTACTTAGTTACTATATGCTAATAAAATAATGGTAAAAGATTAGTTCAATATGAAAAAAAATAAAAAAAATTCTAAAGAAGAAGATAATAATTTGTCAAATACTGATGACTTAAAAGAAGAAGAAATTATAAAAAACCTAAAAGTTAATATTGACGAAAAAGGGCCCTTAGAAAGCAATGAAGAAAACAAGGAAGAAGATAGATTTTCAAGAATTTCCTTGGAGCTTGAAGATGCAATTGATCAGAAACAAAGAGCTTTGGCAGAGGCTGAAAACACTAGAAGAAGATCTTCAAAAGAGTTGGAGCAGGCAAGAAAATATGGTCATTTAACTTTTTCCAGAGACATGTTGACTGTAATAGATAGCCTAGAAAAAGCTGTCAACACAATACCAAATGACAAAAACAATCTTTCAGATGAACTTAAAAACTTTATTATTGGTATTGAAATGACCTTAGATCAAATAAAACAAGTTTATACGAATTATAATATCGTTCAAATCAATCCAGAAGGTGAGAAATTTGATTATAACTTTCATCAAGCAATGTTTGAAAAAGAAACCGAAGATGTAGAGCCCGGAACTATAATAGAGGTGTTGCAACCAGGATGGAAACTACATGATAGGCTGTTAAGGCCTGCTATGGTAGGAGTTTCTAAAGAGCCTTCTGAAGAAAGTGAAAAATAAAATTTTTTGTGAAATTTCTTTGGGGTCTTGTATATCATGATGGCACTACATATATCAATTGAGTTTAAATGTTATAATTAAATAATTGGGAGAATTATGATGGGCAGGGTGATTGGAATTGACCTTGGTACTACAAACTCATGTGTAGCTGTAATGGACGGAAAGGACGCCAAAGTTATTGAAAACTCAGAAGGTGCTAGAACAACACCTTCAATGGTTGCCTTTACTGAAGAAGGTGAGCGCTTGGTTGGTCAGCCAGCTAAAAGACAAGCTGTTACAAATCCTGAAAACACATTATTTGCAATTAAAAGATTGATTGGTAGAAGACAAGATGCTAAAGAGGCGAAAAAATTTGCTGATTTAGTGCCTTACAAAATTAGTGCTCATGAAAATGGAGATGCTTGGGTCGATAGTTTAGACGATAAAGGAAAACCTAAGTCATACTCTCCTAGTGAAATTTCAAGTTTTATTTTAAGAAAACTTAAAGAAGATGCAGAGTCATATTTAGGCGAAACAGTAGATAAAGCTGTTATTACAGTGCCGGCATATTTTAATGATGCACAAAGACAAGCTACAAAGGATGCAGGTAAAATCGCAGGTCTAGAAGTTCTTAGAATTATTAACGAACCGACCGCAGCAGCCTTATCATATGGCTTAGATAAAAAAGATAGTGGAATTGTTGCTGTTTATGATTTAGGTGGTGGAACATTTGATGTATCAATTCTTGAAGTTGGTGATGGAGTTTTTGAAGTAAAATCAACAAATGGAGACACTTTTTTAGGGGGAGAAGACTTCGATCAAAGAATTATAGATTTTTTAGCAGAAGAATTTAAAAAAGATAATGGAATAGATTTAAGAAAGGATAAGCTAGCCTTACAAAGGCTTAAAGAAGGTGCAGAAAAGGCAAAAATCGAATTATCTAGTTCAGTTCAAACTGATGTAAACCTACCATTTATAACCGCAGACCAATCTGGTCCTAAACACCTAAATGTCAAATTAACTAGGGCTAAATTAGAAGATTTGGTTGATGATCTAATTAAAAGATCTTTGGGGCCATGCAAGGCAGCTCTTAAAGATGCAGGTATTAAATCTTCTGAAATCAAAGATGTGATTTTAGTTGGTGGCATGACAAGGATGCCTAAAATTATTGAAACGGTTAGTAAATTTTTTGAATCTGAACCTCATAGAGGGGTCAACCCTGATGAAGTTGTAGCGTCTGGGGCTGCAATTCAAGCAGGTGTTTTAACAGGTGATGTTAAAGATGTGTTGTTATTAGATGTAACACCTCTATCTTTGGGAATAGAAACATTAGGTGGGGTTTTTACACGTCTGATTGATAGAAATACCACCATTCCTTCTAAAAAGAGCCAGGTGTTTTCTACAGCAGAGGATAATCAGGCAGCTGTAACTATTTCAGTATATCAAGGTGAGAGGGAAATGGCTCAAGATAACAAGCTTCTAGGGCAATTTAATTTAGAAGGTATTCCACCAGCACCTAGAGGAACTCCCCAAATAGAAGTTACTTTTGATATAGATGCAAATGGTATTGTGAATGTTTCTGCAAAAGACAAAGCAACCGGTAAAGAACAGCAAATTAAAATTCAAGCTTCTGGTGGGTTAGAGGAAAACGAAATTGAAAAAATGGTTCAGGAAGCGGAAGAAAATGCAGAATCAGACAAGCAAAGGCGAAAAGATGTTGAAACTAGAAACCAGGCAGAGTCTTTATTAAATGGAGCAGAAAAAGCCCTAGTTGATGCCAAAGACAAAATTGACAATGATGTGAAAAACAACATTGAAAACTTGATGAAAGAGCTTAAAGAATCTTTAGATGGGGATAACATAGATGAAATTGCCCAGAAATCTGCATCTTTAAGCCAAGAAATGATGAAAGTAGGTGAAGCTGCTTACAAAAACTCAACTAAAGAAGAACAAGATAATAATGAAGAAGAAAATGAAGAAAAGACTGATAATAAAAAAGAAGAAGATGTAGTAGATGCTGACTTTGAAGAGGTTGATGAGCAGGCAGATAAAAAGTAAACCTTTTAAGTCAACAGGAGAACACCAATGTCAAAACGCGACTACTATGAGGTTTTAGGTTTAGATCGTAATGCTGACTCTTCTTCTATAAAAAGCGCATATAGAAAGCTCGCCATGAAATATCATCCAGATAAAAATCCTGGAGATAAAAAAGCTGAGACTTTTTTTAAAGAAGCAACAGAGGCTTATGAAGTTTTAAAAGATGATGAAAAACGATCTGCATATGACAGATTTGGTCATGCTGCGTTTGAAGGAGGTTCTGGGGGTCAAGGACCAGGATCAGGTTTTGCAGGATTTTCTTCATCAAACTTTTCAGATATTTTTGAAGATATTTTTGGCGATTTCGTTGGAGGTGGAAATTCAAAAAGAAGGCAAAGCAGAGGGGCTGACCTAAGATATGATATAGATGTAAGCTTGGAAGAAGCTTTTTCAGGAACAAAAAAAGAAATACCATTAACGTCTGCTGGACAATGTGAGCCTTGCAAAGGCTCTGGGGTTTCGAAAGATGGAAAAATTATTAACTGTGGTACATGTTCAGGCAGGGGAAGAGTAAGAGTTCAACAAGGGTTTTTTGCTGTTGAGAGGGAATGCCACTCATGTAATGGAGAAGGTCAAACCATATCAAAACCTTGTTCAACATGTAGCGGAAATGGCATTCAAAATAGAACAAAGAAATTATCAGTAAATATTCCACCTGGTGTCGATAATGGTCAACGAATTAGACTTTCAGGTGAAGGTGAGGCTGGGATGAGGGGTTCTGAATCTGGAGATTTGTATATTTTTATTCAAGTAAGGCTTCACAACATTTTTTCTCGTGACGGAAAAGACATTCATTGTCAGATTCCAATTGATATGGCAAGCGCCGCGTTGGGCGGTAGTATTGAAGTTCCAACTATTGAAGGTGGAAAGCTTAAAATTAATTACGAATCAGGAACTCAATCAGGAAAAAGGTTTAGATTAAGAGGAAAAGGGATGCCGGGTTTGAGGGGCACGTCACGTGGTGATGCATATGTAGAAGCAATAGTTGAAACCCCAGTAAACTTGACAAGCAAACAAAAAGAATTATTAAAAGAGTTTGTAAGCTCAGGTGGAACAAAAGGCCCTCAGACTGATAGCTTTACAGAAAAGCTTAAACGTTTTTGGAAACAGTAATATTATTGCTAACCTTACATTTCAATCTAAATAATGTTATTATCACTTAATGGACAAACCTGAAAAACATAAAACAGATAAAAAAATATCTGTTGCAATTGCTGGTGCTGCAGGAAAGATGGGAAGAATGTTAACTAAGGCAGTTAATGAAAACCCAATGGTATTTTTGTCTGCAGCAACCTGTCATCCATCCGAAAAAGAAATTGAGGGAAATGATGCTGGTTTAATTGCAGGTATAGAACCATTGGGTATTTCTGTTTCTTCCGACCCTGACAATCTTTTAAAGTCTGAAGTTATTATTGATTTTACTTCTCCAAAAGCAACGATCAACCATGCAGAAATGGCTTCCAAAAATAATATTGCACATGTTATTGGAACAACGGGATTATCAGAAAATGATGAAAAAACAATTTCAAAATTTTCTTTGAAAACGCCTATCTTTTATTCAGCCAATATGAGTTTAGGTGTTAATTTGCTTTTGGCAATAGTAAACGACTCGGTTTCAAAAATGGGAGAAGATTGGGATATAGAAATTCTTGAAATGCACCATAAACATAAAGTTGATGCTCCTTCAGGAACGGCTTTGGCTCTTGGTAAAGAGGCTGCAAAATCATTAAATAAAAACTTTAATGATATAGCAATTTATTCTCGTGAAAGAATCAAAGGTCCAAGAAAGTCAGGAGAAATAGGATTTGCAGTCTTAAGAGGTGGATCAGTGGTTGGAGATCATACAGTTATTTTATCTAATGGAGATGAAAGAATCGAATTAAGTCACAAGGCTGGCGATAGATCAATCTTTGCAACGGGCGCTGTCAAAGCAGCTCTATGGGTTGTAAATCAAAACCCTGGGTTATATAGTATGAAAAACATTCTTCAAAATTCATTATAAATTTATGTTATAAAAAGAATATGCATAAAAAAGAAATTGAAAAAATATTTAATTTTTTTCATTCGCAAAACTATTCACCCAATACTGAACTTTATTATAATTCGCCATATACTTTATTAATAGCAGTTATGTTATCTGCTCAAGCAACCGACCAAAGCGTTAATAAGGCAACATCAAAACTTTTCAAAACTATTTCTTCGCCAGAGCAAATGATAGAACTAGGTGAAAATAAATTAAAGACTTTTATAAAAACCATAGGATTATTCAATAATAAGGCTAAAAATATTATCCTCACATCCAAGATTTTAATTGAAGATTTCAATAGTGAAGTTCCTAAAACAAGAGAAAGGCTTGAAAGCCTTCCTGGTGTTGGAAGAAAAACAGCTAATGTTGTATTAAATGAGGCATTTGGTTTTCCAACTATTGCTGTGGATACTCACATTTTTAGACTGTCAAACAGAATAGGATTGTCTAAAGGTAAAAACCCACTAGAGGTTGAGTTAGATCTAGAAAAAAAGATACCCAAAAAATGGAAAAAAAATGCGCATCACTGGCTTATACTTCATGGAAGATACATTTGTAAGGCTAGAAAACCAATTTGTTCAGATTGTATGATAAGAAATGAGTGTAAATATTATAAAACGCAATTTAAGAACCATTAAAAAATAAAATTCTTTGATTGAAAGACTTCATACATTTCATGATATTTAAACTTTCGCCATAAGTTCTTGAGCGAATATCAGTAAAATTCAATAAATCTGTATCTTTTGTTAGAAAAAAATCCAAAACGCAAATTTGGTTTCTATATTGCCAAGTTACTATATTAGCTTCTTCTCTAATAAAATCAGGCCTTCCAAGTAATTGTGAAATTTCAGATGTCTTGAGGTTTTTGATATTGAGAGGATTAATGATAAGAGAGGTTGTATTAATTAAAGGTGAAATGAAATAATTATCGCTATAATGATTAAATTTATAATAAGGCTCTATATATGTGAAATTAATTTTAACTTTAGGTTTGATAGGTTTAACTATTTCGGGTTCATAGAATGTAATAAAAACTTTTGGCTTAATAGGAATTAAGGAAACCTTTTTTAATGGTTTAACAAGCTCTTTAATGATTTGATTGTCTGATTGAGAAAGAGGAACCTCTTTAATTAATTCAGTTTCTAATTTTTTAGGTACAGTTTTTATGTTTTCTACTAAATTGCTAACGTCATTTATTACGATTTGATCTAATTGCTGACAACCAGAGACAAAAAAAACAACAATAAAAATTAACCTTAATGGTTTTAATTTGAACATAACAAGAGTATATAAAGAGCAAAATTTAAATAATGGTATGTTGAGCAAAATTATAAAGGTTAAAAAGTGAAAAACAATATAAATAATCATATAACGTGTATAGGAAATGCGATAGTAGATGTAATTTCAAAGTGTAGTGACGAATTTTTGAAAAAAAATAATATAACTAAAGCTGCGATGAATCTAATTGATGAAGAAAGATCAACTAAATTATATACACTATTAAACAATCCTAAAATTATTTCTGGAGGTTCTGCCGCCAACACAGCTGTAGGTATATCTATGCTTGGAACAGAATGTTCATTTATTGGGAAAGTTAAAAACGATGAATTGGGACAAGCGTTTATTAAGGATATTAAGAATGTGAGAGTTGGTTTTAAAACACCAGCTTCAGAAACTGGCCCTAGCACAGCCTCTTCAATAATTCTAGTTACACCGGATGCTGAGAGATCAATGAACACATTTCTTGGTGCTTGTATTAATTTAAACCCAGATGATTTAGATCATGAAATTATCAAAAATAGTTATATAGTTTACTTAGAGGGTTATTTATTTGATCCTCCCAAAGCCAAACAAGCTTTTATTCAAACTGCAAAAATTGCTAAAAGTGTTGATAATTTAGTAGCCATGACCTTATCAGATGGATTTTGTGTTGAAAGACACCGATCTGATTTTATTAACTTTATTTCAAATTATGTAGATATTTTGTTTTGTAATGACTATGAAATTAAAAGCTTGTTTCAATGTGGACTCGAAGATGCGAAAAGTAACATTGAAAAGTTAAATATTGAAACTGCAATAACCCTTGGTTCTCAAGGATCAATAATTTTTAAAAGTGGTCAATGGCATGAAATTGAGCCAATACAAGTTGATAATGTTGAAGACACAACGGGAGCGGGAGACCTTTATGCTGCTGGATATTTGCATGGAAGAAGTAAAAAATTAGATCCTAATACTTGTGGAAAAATTGCTTCCATTGCAGCTTCTGAAATTATATCACATATAGGACCACGGCCTAAAACCAACTTGAAAAATTTATTAAAAAATATTTAATATTATTCTATAGAACCATAAGCATTAAATATAGCAGCATTTAATAAATCAGAAACAGATGCCCCCATCTGAACTATTTGGACAGGATTTTCTCCACCTAGCAAAATGGGACCAATAACTGAGCCTCCACCAAGTTTTTGAAGAAGTTTATATGAAATGTTGGCAGAGTCTAGACCAGGCATTACCAAAATATTCGCAGCATCTGAAAGTTTACAAAACGGGTAATTTTTTTTCATTAGATTATAATCTAATGCAACTTCAACTGACATTTCTCCATCAAATTCAAAATCAACTGATCTTGTTTGAAGAATTGAAACAGCTAAACGGGCTGCTTCAGTAGAAGGTAGTAAAGGGCTACCAAAATTAGCGAAACTTGAAAAAGAAACTCTTGGATCATGACCTAATTTTCGAACAACATTGGCCATAGTTTCAGCTATGTCAGCTAGTTCATTAGGGTGAGGTCTTTCATTGATATTTGTATCTCCAATAAAAACAGTCTTTTCTTTGTTTAGTATTATACACATTGTAAAGAATTGCTTGTTATGTTTGGGAGAAATGACCCTTTTAATGTGGTTAAAAGTAGAATCAAATGACCTGGTCAATCCACTTACTAAACCATCAGCGTCCCCCAACGCAACCATACATGCACCAAAAACGTTCCTGTCTAGATTGACCATTCTTTGACAATCACGCTCTAGATAACCTTTTCTTTTTAACTTCTCAAACAAGAAACTTTTATATAAATCATTTTTATCTGATAAAGCAGCGTTAGAAATTTCTAAACCATCTATACCATCTAATCCAATTCTATTTGCGGTTTCTTTGATGTGCTGTTCTCTTCCAATTAAAATTGGTATACCTAAATTACTATTTTTAAAAATTAAAGCTGCCTTAATAGCTCTTTCTTCTTCTCCTTCTGCAAATACGATTCTTTTTCCTAGACCCGAAATTTTATCTGAAACCATTTGAACAGTGCCGGCTGAAGGGTTTAATCGCCTAGCAAGTTGTTTTTTATATTGATTTATATCTTTAATAGGTTTGAGCGCAACTCCAGAACGCATAGCAGCCTCAGCTACAGCGCTAGACACCTCAACTATCAACCTTGGGTCAAAAGGTGATGGTATTATATAATTTTCACCATAAACAAAATCATCTTCATTATAAGCATTATTCACTTCATCTGGCACACTTTCTCTTGCTAGCTTTGCAATAGAATTTGCAGCAGCAATTTTCATTTCTTCATTGATTTTAGTAGCCCTTACATCCAATGCACCTCTAAAAATATAAGGGAATCCTAAAACATTATTCACTTGGTTAGGCATGTCAGATCTTCCTGTTGCTATAATTGCATCAGGACAAACTTTCTTAACCTCTTCTGGCATAATTTCTGGAATGGGGTTGGCCATAGCAAAAATTATTGGCTTTGGCTTCATTTTTTTAATAAATTTAGGTTTTAAGATGCCACCAGATGAAAGACCTATAAAGACATCTGCATCTACTAAAGCCTCTTCAAGGGTTCGAGCCTTAGTATCTACAGCATGGGCAGATTTCCATTGATTAAGGTTGTCTCTTCCTTTAAATATAACACCAGTTTTATCAACTAAGATTACATTTTGGTTTCGAACCCCCATAACTTTAAGAAGTTCAACGCATGCTATTGACGCTGCTCCTGCGCCACTGCTAACAATCTTAACCTCTTTAATATCTCTTCCTGTTAGATGAAAGGAATTTATTAATCCTGCAACTGTAATGATTGCTGTTCCATGTTGATCGTCATGAAAAACAGGAATATTCATTTTTTCTCTTAGTTTTTGCTCTATAATAAAACAGTCAGGCGCTCTTATGTCCTCAAGATTTATTCCACCAAATGTAGGCTCAATTAATGCAACACAATTGACAAAAGAGTCAATGTCTTCAGTGTCTACTTCTAGGTCTATTGAATCTATATCTGCAAATTTCTTAAATAAAACAGCTTTCCCTTCCATAACCGGTTTGGCAGCAAGGGCGCCAATATTTCCTAGACCCAAAACAGCAGAACCATTGGTTATAACTGCAACAAGATTTCCTTTTGATGTATAATCATATGCAGCACTATTGTTGTTTTTTATTTCTTCACAGGGGATGGCAACGCCAGGTGAGTATGCCAAAGAAAGATCCCTTTGGCTGTTTAAAGGTTTCGTCGTTTGAACTTCTATTTTTCCTGGTTTTTCTTGTTTATGGAAATCTAGAGCGTCTTGTTTTTTTATTTTGATGGATTCGTCCACCTAATTCTCCCCGTGATTAAATTTAAAATTGAAGAATTTATTATAAATAATTAATAAACATTAATTTATCATTACATCTTTTAAAAATTATTAAAATATTAAAATTATTAAATCTCGCTAAATATTGTAAAATTAATCGATAAATTATTAAAACTAAAATTTTATGATAAGATAAATTATGAAGTTAAGAAAACAAAACACATAATTATAGATAGTAAATTAAAACTTAAATGAACCAGCAAAAACTAAATTTAGACGAAGAAAATTCTAATGAATCTGATTTAATTTCAGGTTTGGGAAAATTCTCATTGAGACCACCATCAAGTAGTTTTGGTTTAACACCAATGATGATTCAATATATAAAAATCAAAGAAAAACATGAAAATGACATTTTATTTTATAGAATGGGTGATTTCTATGAAATGTTTTTTGAAGATGCGTTGAAAGTTTCATCAATATTGGAAATTACTTTAACACAAAGAGGTGAATGGCAGGGCAAAAAAATACCAATGTGTGGCGTTCCATATCATAGTGCAGAGGGCTATATAGCCAAATTGATAGATTTGGGCCATAAAGTTGCTATTTGTGAGCAAAAAGATTCAGGATTAAAAGCAAAAACTGATAAAGGTCCTATGCATAGAGAGGTTGTGAGAGTAGTTACACCTGGAACAGTTGTTGATGAAAACTTAGTTGTATCTGGACAAAATAATTTTTTAGCTTCATGGACGAAATTAAACGATCAAGAAGCAATTTCTTGGATAGATTTAACCACTGGAGAATTTTTTGTTGAAAGTTTTAATTTAGAATTTAGCAAGAACACTGAAAATATTTTAGAAAGAATTAACCCAAAAGAAATTATTATTCCTGAGAGACTAAGAGATCATTCATTAGAATTAGGTAAAATATGTATATCTTTTCAAGCAGATGTTCTGTTTGATCCTAAAATTTGTCATGAAAGAATTAAAGATTTTTATAAATTAAAATCCATAGAATCATTTGGAAATTTTGAAAATGTTAGTTTGTCTGCTTCAGGAGCTTTGATTGGATACATAAACTTAACACAAATTGGTCAGAAACCTCTTCTTCACAATTTGAAAAAATGGAATAAAAAACAATCTTTAGAAATAGATACAGCTACTAGACGTTCTTTAGAATTGATGAAAACGCAAAATGGTGAAACTAAAGGAAGTTTATTTAATTCAATAAATAAAACTTTAACTTCAGGAGGAAGGAGACTTTTAGCACAAAGATTAAATGCACCCCTAATAAGCACCAATAAAATACAAAAAAGATTAAATACTATTCAATTTATGATCGAAAACTCTGAACTTATTGATAAGCTCAGAGAGATTTTAAGAACAGTTTCTGACATGCCTAGAGCATTAGCTAGACTTCAATTATCAAGAGGTGGACCAAGAGATCTGGCTTCGATAATGGAAGGCATGTTTTCAATTTTTCGCATAAAAGATATTTTGGATTCATACAAAGACAAAAAATTAAGTAAAGAAATAAAAGAGTTATGCTTTGATTTAAATTTAAAAAGACAGTTAGCAACAACTTTGAAGAAAGCATTGTCTGATGATCTGCCAATAATGACAAGAGATGGAAATTTTATCAGGAATGGTTTTTCGCAAGAACTTGATCAAATTAGATCTTATAGAGACCAATCTAAAAACCATATTGTATCTTTACAAAAAGAATATATTGAGATTACAGGAATTCAATCTCTAAAAATAAAACACAATAATGTATTAGGGTATCACATTGAAATCAGAACTATACATGAGAAAAAAATTAAAGAGATTAATCAATTTATTCATAGGCAAACAACTGCTCAGGCTTCAAGATATACAACTATAGAATTATCAGAGCTTCAAAAACAATTAATTTCTTCTAATGAAAAGTTTCTTGTCTTAGAAAATCAAATTTTTGAAGAATTAAAATTCAAATGTCTTGAAAGGTATGCCGATTTGACAAAATCATCTATGGCGATATCAAAACTGGATGTTAGTTTATCAAATGCTGTCTTAGCATTACAATGGAATTACTGTTGTCCAATTATTACAAATAATAAAGAAATAGAAATTATAAAGGGTAGACATCCTGTAGTTGAACAGTCAGTTTTTGAAAGGTTTGACTCAAAATTTATCAGCAATGATTCAAGTCTGAATAAACATAAGTTTCTTTGGTTAATAACTGGACCTAATATGGCTGGTAAATCAACCTTTCTTAGACAAAACGCATTAATTTGTATTTTAGCTCAAATGGGTTCATTTGTTCCAGCAGAAATGGCAAAAATTGGTATTGCAGACAGGATTTTTAGCAGGGTTGGATCAGGTGATGACCTTTCTAAAGGAGAATCAACCTTTATGGTTGAAATGGTTGAAACTGCTACAATTTTGAATCAAGCAACTGATAAGTCAATAGTTATTTTAGATGAAATAGGTCGTGGCACTTCCACTTGGGACGGTTTTTCTTTGGCATGGGCAATAGTTGAAAATTTACATAATATTGTTAAATCAAGAACTTTTTTTGCTACACACTTTCATGAGTTAACAGATTTAGAATCAAAGTTATCTAACATGTCACTATATAATGTTGAAATTGAAGAGATAAATGATGAAATTATTTTTCTACATAAAGTAAAAAAAGGTATAGCTAAAAAATCTTATGGCGTTCAAGTGGCTAAGTTGGCAGGTATTCCGAAAGAGGTTCTTTCTAGGGCAAATGAAATTCTTTTAGGAATCGAAAAAAAAAATAATCCGATCAATAATGTTGATGAGAGATTAATACGACATGAAAAAAATAAACAACCAATTGAAAAACATTCTTTGATAATTGAGGAAATAAAAAAAATTGAACCAGACAAAACTTCTCCTATTAAGGCTTTAGAAATTTTGTATATGTTGAAATCTATGATGGTAAAAAACAATAAAGCTAAATAAGAGGTATAAACTTAGAAAGCTACTTTATAATAACAAAAGAGAATCTGTATTTTTCCATCAATTGAAAAATTTTGAGCTTTAATTCAATATGATAAAACACTCAAGCAAAACAAGAGAAAATTTTAGAAATAAATTACTTTCTTCTATTAAAATTATCTACTTTGAGGAGAGTCAAAAATTAGAAAAAGAATTCAAAAAGGATAATAACGGAGAAAAATGTGTTAGAGGACAGTCTTTATTAATAGATAAAATGTTAAGACTTGTTTTCTTTGAATGTTTAAAGGAATTAAATATTAATATCCAATCATCAATAAGTTTAGTTGCTGTTGGGGGATATGGAAGACAAGAGTTAGCTCCAAAAAGTGATATTGATATTTTATTTTTAACCCCTAAGACCAAAAGTCAGTTAATTAAAGATCTAATACAACACATTTTATATTTGCTTTGGGACGCTGGGTTTTCTATTGGGCATGCCACTAGATCAGTAAATGAAGTTCTGAAGGATTCAAAAAAGGATATTACTATAAGAACTTCTATATTAGATCGAAGGTTTATTGAAGGTAACAGGTTTCTTTATGAAGGGTTGGAAAATAAATTTAAGAATTTTCAGAAGAAATCAATACCTATTTTTATTAAATCTAAACTAGCAGAAAGAGAAAACAGGCATTTAAAAATGGGTGGTTCAAGATATATGCTTGAACCTAATATAAAAGAAGGTAAAGGTACGCTAAGAGATCTCCACACATTGTTTTGGATTGCTAAATATGTATATGGTTTAAACAATTTTTTTGACATAAAAGGAATTAACATTTCTTTAAAATCAGAATTAAAGCGTTTCATAAGGGCTCAAAAATTTCTTTGGTCTATAAGATGCCATTTGCATTACCTGTCAAATAGAAATGACAATATTTTAAATTTTGATGCTCAAAATAAAATCGCTTTATGTTTTGGATATAAAAACAGAAAAAATATACTAGCTGTGGAAAGGTTTATGAAGAAATTTTACCTAACAGTTCGAGATGTAGGAAGTTTGACTAGATTGATTTGTACAGAAATAGATCATATTTATTCAAGAAAAAAACTATATCCAAACCAAAACAAAGGTGAAGATTTTAAAAGAGATAACCTTGTAATTGAAGATGGAAAGGTTTCTATCGCTGGATTTGTTGAAATAAATAAGAACCCAGGAGTGATTTTTAAATTGTTTAAATTTGCACAAGAAAGAAATCTAGAAATCCATCCTAATGCATTGAACAAAGTTTGGAGAAATCAAAGACTATTTTCAAAGAAAAGCCTAAGTGAATTAAAAGTTTCAAATTATTTTATTCAAATAATGATGTCTAATAATAATGCAGAAGGTTATTTAAGACTTTTAAGTGATTTTGGGGTTCTTGGTAGGCTTTTCAAAGAGTATAGGAAAATAACAGCTCAGATGCAATTTGATATGTACCATCATTATACAGTTGATGAACATACTATAAGGGCTATAGGTTTTATCCATAAGATTATCAATGGTGAATTGGTGGATCTGGCTCCTGTTGCATCCGAAATTATCCACGAAATTCAGTCTAAGAAAGTTTTGTTTATTGCGGCTTTTTTTCATGATATAGGAAAAGGACATGGAAGCGATCATACTATAATTGGAGAAAAAATATTTAGAAATCATGCTTCTGTTTTAGGACTAAATGATGAGGAAGAAGAAACAGTAGCCTGGCTAGTAAGAAATCATTTACTTATGAGCAGAATTGCATTTAATTTTGATATTTCTGACCCAAAAACAATTTCTGATTTTTGTGATATAGTCCAATCCCCAGAGCGTTTAAAGCTATTATTAGTTCTTACAGTCGCAGATATTCTTGCTGTTGGCCCAAACATTTGGAATTCTTGGAAAGCTGTTCTCATGAGAGATTTATTTAGTTATGCTCAAGAAGTTCTTCTAGGAGCAGACGCTCATAGCATAATTGAATTAAGCGCAATTGAATCAATTAAAAAAATTGAAATTGCTCTTAAGGGCTGGTCACAAAAAGAATTTCAAAATTATACATCTAATTTGTCAGAAAAATATTGGTCAGCTTTTGATTCGGAAACTCAAGTTTGGCATGCTTATGTTTCTAGAAATGTATCCATTGAAGATCAGACAATTAAAGTTGAAACAAAATCAGATTTAAAATCCAAATCAATTAAACTAATTGTTTTGGCCCCTAACCATACAGGCTTATTTTCTAAAATTGCAGGTGCTATAGCATCTCAAGGAATTGAAATACTTAATGCGAGAATATTTACTAGGAAAGATGGAATAGCCTTAGATAGTTTTTTGATTCAGACCCTAAATGAAAAAACTATAGATGAATTTAAATTAGAGAAAATTAAAGCAACAATTATTAATAGCTTAAAAGGTAAATTTAATCCCGAAATCGAGATTGTGAAAAGATTTGATTCAACCTCTCAAAAAGTTAAAATAATGGATAGTCCTGCAAGAGTGTTTATAAATAATGATTTAAGTAACACTCAGACCGTCCTTGAAATTAATGGAAAAGATAAACTGGGTTTATTGTATTTCTTGACCAAAAAACTTACAGAATTAGGGATACAAATACAATCAGCTTCTGTTTCAACTTATGGTCACAGGGTTGTAGATGTTTTTTATGTAAAGGATATTTTTGGTATGAAAATAATCAATAAACCCGTGATAAATAAGATAAAAGATGAGCTGAAACATATTTTAATTAATTATCCATCGTAAGAAATGAGAAAAATGAAATGTTTAACAAATTAACGAAAACATTTTTAAAAATTGGATTTTGGACATTTATCAGTAGAATTTTTGGATTTTTTAGAGATATATTATTAGCTGCTGCTCTTGGGGCAGGATTTCTTTCAGATGTTTTTTTTGTAGCTTTTAAATTGCCAAATATGTTTAGGAGGCTCACTGCTGAAGGCGCATTGGTTCAATCTTTCTTACCTCAATATATTTTAGTTAAAAACAGAGAAACAAATGAACAAGCTAAGAAATTTTCTTCAGAAGTTCAATCAGCGATTATATTTGTACTATTATTGATAGTTATTATTTTTGAAATTTTTATGGGTTTAGTTGTTTCTATTCTAGCTCCGGGATTTAAAGATGACCCACAAAAGTTTCAAATGACTATTAAATTTGCAACTATAACTATTACATACTTGCCTATGGTTTCTTTAATGGCACTTTGGGGGGCAATAGCACAAGCATCAGGAAGTTTTTTCCCCCTTGCAGCAGCTCCTATTATCTTAAATCTTACATTAATATCTGGTTCTGTTTTAATTATCTCAAAACTAGTTGACCCAATTTTTTTGGCTTTAATGGTTCCTTTTGCTGGAATTTTACAATTGATTTTTGTGGGTTTGTGGATAAAAAAGTTAGGATTTTTCCCCCATTATATAATTTTAAAACTAACAAAAAAAACAAAAAGAGTTTGGAAAAAGTTTTTACCAGCTTCTTTAGGCGCAGGACTTCTCCAATTAAATTTATTGGTTGATACAATTTTGGCAACTTTGGTTGGAAGTGGAGCAGTTTCATTTTTATATTATGCAGATAGAGTTGCACAACTTCCTTTAGGTATTATTGGAATAGCATTAGGAACAGCATTGCTTCCAAGCCTTTCTGATGCTGAAGATAAAAAAGACTTGAATTATATTAGTTCCAACTTGATAAATGCTATAAAAATAGGAGCGATTTTCTCAATTCCTGCATGTATTTCATTTATAATATTACCTTCATTGTTGGTGGAGGTAATTTTTGCAAGGGGTGCATTTCTTGAAAATGAAATTAAAAACGTTTCTTTAGCTTTGTCTGCATATGGCATTGGGGTTCCAGCATTTGTATTTATAAAAATACTTCAATCCAGTTTTTTTGCGATGGGAGACACCAGCACCCCATTTAAAGTTTCAGCATTATCTGTATTTTTCAATATAATATTAAGTTACTTATTAATGCGTTTTTTTGGACACTTTGGAATAGCTCTGGCTACATCTATTGTGGCTTATTTTGTTTTATTTATTTTATTTATTATTCTTTTTAAGAAAAAAAGATTATCAATTGAAATTTTTAAACCTTTATTTGTAATAATTATTTTAATTCTTCCTTTTACCATAGTTTTAATTTCAGGTTATAATCTGATTAACAATATTAACTTGAATATTTATTTATCTTTAATATTGTTGATTTTTTTAGTTTCAGTAATTTGGTTCTTTCTTGTTTATATTTGTGGACTGGTTAAATTTAATTAGTTGGAACTTAATATTTTCGTGAGAAGAAAAATATGAAAGATAGAATATTTTCAGGGGTTCAGCCTACAGGAAATTTACACTTAGGTAATTATCTAGGTGCTATAAGAAATTGGGTGGACCTTCAATCTAAATTTGAGTGCATTTATTGCATAGTTGATTTACATGCAATTACAGTGCCCAGAGAGCCTCAGACTTTATATCAAGATACATTGGAAGTTACAGCAGGCCTTTTGGCTGCAGGAATAGATCCACAAAGTTCAATTATATTTAACCAATCAAGGGTTTCAAGTCACGCAGAGTTAGCCTGGATTTTTAATTGTGTTGCTAGGTTGGGATGGTTGAATAGAATGACACAATTCAAAGAAAAGGCAGGTTCAAATAGAGAGAACGCGACAGTTGGTTTGTATGTTTATCCAACATTAATGGCAGCAGATATCTTGGCTTACAAAGCCACTCATGTTCCAGTTGGTGAAGACCAGAAACAACATTTAGAATTAACTAGAGATATTGCTCTATCATTTAATTCAACTTATAAAGTTGATTTTTTTCCTCTTCCGGAACCTCAAATCTTTGGTTCTGCCACAAGGGTAATGAGTTTAAGAAATGGTATGTCAAAAATGAGTAAATCTGATGCATCAGATTTTTCTAGAATCAATATGAGGGATACTAATGAAGAGATAATTAAAAAATTTAAAAAAGCCAAAACTGATTCCAGCCCTATTCCAGACAGTCTTAATGAATTAAAAAAACGTCCTGAATTGCAAAACCTGATTGGAATATATGCTGCTCTATCAAGATTGTCAGAAGAAAAAGTTTTATTACAATATTCAGGAAAAGGTTTTGCAGATTTCAAGCCTGACCTTGCCGATTTAGCTATTTCTGTTCTTGGACCTATTAACGCTGAAGTAAACAAAATTATGGAAGATAAAGCTTATATAGAAATGATACTTGATAAAGGTGCAGAGAAGGCAAACAATATATCAGAAAAAATTCTTTCTGATATATATAACATTATGGGCTTCTCTAGATAAAAGAGACCATCTTGAAATGAACATAATTTTGTTATAAATTTAAAAAATAAAGGATTATTGGAGAGCAAAATGTTTATTCAAACTGAAGATACACCGAACCCTCTAACTATTAAATTTTTACCAGGTAAAGAAGTTATGAAGTCTGGTACCGCAGACTTTACTAGTGAGAAAGATACAAAAAATTCTCCTTTAGCAAGGCGACTTTTTGAAGTGGAAGGAGTAAATGGTATTTTTTTAGGAAGTGATTTTATATCTGTCACCAAGTCTCCAGAACAAGAGTGGTTCTCATTAAAACCTGCAATTTTAGGCAAAATAATGGAACATTATGCGAGTAATGAGGATGTAATTATAATAGATAAAAAGAAAAAAGATAAATCAAATGAAGAAGACACTGAAGTTGTTCAAAAAATTAAACAACTTTTAGATACTAGAGTTAGGCCTGCTGTAGCAATGGATGGTGGGGACATTCAATTTGATAGTTTTGAAGATGGTGTTGTTACGTTATTTATGCGTGGAGCATGCTCTGGTTGTCCAAGTTCAACCGCAACTTTAAAAATGGGAATTGAAAACATGTTAAGACACTATATTCCAGAAGTTCAAGAGGTTCGAGCGAGTGGAGTATAAAAAATTATTTAAAATTTTAAAATAATTCTATTTTTAGATAGGGAATTAATTATTAAGATTTTTTATTAAATATGAAAAAAAAAAACTCATTTTCCTGGATTAGATTAGATTATTTTTTAGTTCTGGCAATTTTGACATTAGGTCCTGTAATCGGTTTGATATTTTCTAAAACTGACTGGCTGGATGAATATAAACCCAAAATCAAAACGTTTGATTTTGACCCCTCCTCTTTTATTAGTGAACATAAAATAATTTTCAGTTCCACACGCGCTGAAGATTTAGAAACATTGATAAAAAAATTAGATCTAAATATAAAAAATATTAAATCGTTAAAAGCAATTCCAAACTTTGAGTTGTTATCATTACCAAAGGACTTGAAAACAATTGAACCAGTTAATAGAAGAAAAGAGCTTTTCTTTTCTTCTATTTTTCCATTGGTTCTTCGTTCAAATATGGAAATTTTAAAACATAGAAAAACTTTATGTATGGCGTTTGAAAATAATGATAAGGAAAAAATATCAGAAATTGCTAATATTTTTAAAGTCGATATTAATTTAAATGATCCAAATTTTAAAGAAATACTATTGAAAAAAGTCGATGCTATACCATTTTCATTAGCTTTAGCTCAAGCTGCAATTGAAAGCGGCTGGGGAACATCTAGATTTGCACTTGAAGGAAATGCCCTTTATGGTCAGTGGGTTTGGAATGACGATTTAGGAATTAAACCTAAACTATCTTCTGACAGCAAGGCTGTGGTAAGGAGTTTTGATAATTTATATGACTCTATTAAATCTTATATGAGTAATTTAAATAACCATAAAGCATATTCAGGAATGAGAAGTAAAAGACATAGAAGCTGTTCAGAGCAAAAATTGATTCATGGATATGAGTTAGCGCAATGGATGGGAAATTATGCTGAAACTAGAGAAGAGTATGTAAAGATTTTAAGAAAAATAATTTCTTCAAACGATTTAGATAAAATTGATCAGGAAATTAACAAAAATTTTTCAAAATAAAAATTTAATTAAGCAAAAATTGTCTTCCAAACCATCTCCACCTCCCTTCAGGTGCTGGCATTGTGCAGTTGACTCTATGACGAGGTCTATAGAAGGCTTTTGAAAAACGTACTTCAACTCTTTTTCCTATTATCGTTACTTCTGCTTCACCTAAACCACTAGCAAAACACTGAAGCTGTCTAATGCTTTCAAAATCTTTTTCTAGAGTAAATCCATAAGATGGAGGGTTTTCTTTAATAACAGGGTCTTTTGGATTCATTTCACTAATTATAAAAGGTAAAGAAGATGCAGCTAAAATAAATCTATCCATGCTTCCATAATTTTCATTCATAGCAAATCTTGGTAGATCATGGAAACCGTGACTGGCATGAATGGCCCCTGAGTGTTGACCAAATGAGGCAATAAAATTTTCTTCTGCTATTTTTCTAGTAATGTTATTATATTCACCATAAGGATAGGCGAAAAGATGGGGTTTTTCTCCAAGCTCATCTATGAATCTTTGATTAGAAAGATTAATTTCTTTTCTAACATCCTCTTCCGATAAACGATGTAAGTGAGGGTGGGATTTTGTTTGACTTCCTATTTCAACTCCATGTTTTTTTAATTCTCTAATTTGATCCCAACTCATATAACTAGATAAACCTTGGTCTACAGGGTCAGTGGCAACAAAAAGTGTAAAGGGTAAGTTAGATTCTTTTAATATTGGCCAGGCATTATTGTATACAGATAGGAAAGCATCATCTATTGATAATCCGACAGTGAATTGGGGGAGTTCATTTCCAGAACGAAGACGCGAAATTATTTCTTTAAGGCTTAAAACCGTATATTTGTCATTTTTCAATTCTAGTATATGTTGTTTAAATCTATCTATTTGAATGTTCGTTGAAGGATAATTTGAATTTCCAAATCTATGATACATTATAATAGAAGCAGAGTCTTGAGCTAAAACTTTAAAATTTATAGACAAGTAAACAATTACAAAGAAAAAAAGAGTAAAATATCTCATATAATTTAATTAAGAAAAAAATTCGATTTATTATCATTGAATAAATTATAAACTATTAAAAATATTTTGAAAGTTGAAAGTAAAATTTTGAAAATACTTATTATTGATGCTTCAGGTGTTTATTGTTCTATTGGACTATATGATTCTATAAAAAAAGATTTCATAAAATCCTTTATTTCTAAGAAATTTAAAAAAAGAAATCATGCTGAAGTTCTAATTTATATGGTTAAAGATATATTTTTTAATTTAAGGAAAAAGGATATAAATTTAATTAAGTATATTGCTGTTTCTAAAGGACCTGGATCATTTACAGGAATTAGAGCATCTATTGCAGTTGCAGAAGGACTTTCATTTTCATTAAATATTCCGATTATTGGTATTAATGTTTTTGAAAAGCTTTTTTGGATAATTCATAAGAATATTAATTCTAAGATAGGTGTTTTAACAATTTCAAATACAAGAAGAGGATACTATTATGTAAAAATACATAGTATTCTTAATTTAGAAAGCTTTGATAAAAATATTAAAATTCTTTCAGAAAATAATATTAGACAAATTAAAGACCTTGATAATTTTGATAAAATTATTGTTATAGGGGATGAATCAAAAGAAATTTCAAAAGAACTTAATAAATGTGGACTAAACACTACATCACCAATAAAAACAAAAGATACATATGGCAAAACAGGCCTGAATGCTATGGTTCAGATAGCTTTAAAGGCAAAAAAATCAAATTTTAAAAATCAAATTAAACCCTTGTATTTATCTGAACCAATAACAAACTAAAAGATTAATGTCTTGAAAATAGATTTTTTAAAACCCAAATTTAAAGATTTTAAACTGATTTCGGATGCTGAAAGAGTTATTTTTGGAAAGAAATTTAATACAAAATTAATTAGAGAATATATTAATAATTCTGGATATGCGATGATTGTAAAAATCAACGAAAAATATGCAGGTCATATTATTTCTAAGATTTTATCTGAAGAATCAGAGATAATTACTTTTTTAATTCTTCCAGATTTTCAAAGAAAAGGAATTGGCAGAAGGCTTATGGTAAACTTTTCAAAAGATCTTTCTATTAAAGGTGTCAAAGATATTTTTCTAGAAGTTTCAGTAAATAATTTTCAAGCACTAGAATTTTATTTAAGTTTAGGTTTTAATAGTGTTGGAGTAAGACCTTTATATTATAAAGATGGTAATGAAAGATCTGATGCAAAAATTTTACAGGGTAATTCCGAAAATATAAAAAATCTTATGGTTAAGTAATTGAATAAAAAATTATATATTAAAACATTTGGGTGCCAAATGAATTTTTATGATTCTGGAAAAATTTCAGATCTTTTAAATGTTCATGGTTATAAAGAAATAAATAATATATCTGAAGCGGATTTAGTTGTTTTAAATACTTGTCATATCAGAGAAAAAGCTTCAGAAAAACTTTTTTCTGACTTGGGAAGAATTAAAAAACTTAAAAAAACAAAACCAATTAAAATAGCTGTAACAGGTTGTGTTGCTCAAGCGGAAAGTAAAGAAATAATTTCTCGTGCACCACATGTTGATCTGGTTTTAGGTCCACAATCATATCATCAATTTCCTGAGATGTTGAGAAAATTAGAAGATGGTTGCCCAACAATTTCTATTACTGAATTTTCTACAAGTGAAAAGTTTGATAATTTACCCAATGCTAAATACATTGATGGACCATCAGCATTTATTTCTATTCAAGAAGGATGTGATAAGTTCTGTACATTTTGTGTTGTACCTTATACAAGAGGTGCAGAGTATTCAAGGTCATTTTCTGAAATTATAAATGAAATTGATAATTTAACTCAAAAGGGAGTTAAAGAAATTATTTTGCTTGGTCAAAATGTTAATGCTTGGCATGCTCGTGATCCAGTAGACCATGAAATAAGTATTGGTAATTTGATCAATGAAATAGCAAAAAACGATAAATTATTAAGAATTCGCTATACCACCTCACATCCTTTGGATATGGATGAGAAATTATTAGAGGCCCATAGGGATATTCCGAAATTAATGCCTTACTTACATTTACCTATTCAATCTGGTTCAAACAAAATATTGCGCTTAATGAATAGAAAACACTCTTGTTTGGATTATATCAAAATTATAGATAAAATAAGAAAATATTGCCCTGGAATTGCTATTTCTGGAGATTTTATTGTAGGTTTTCCTGGAGAAACAGAGAAAGATTTCAATGAAACGTTATCTTTAGTTAGAGAAATTAACTATTCTCAAGCATATTCCTTTAAATATAGTCCTAGACCAGGAACTCCTGCGTCTTTAATAGAGGATATCATTTCAGAAGATGTCAAAAATGAACGACTTTATAAACTTCAAGAGCTTTTAAACAAACAAAAACTTGAATTTAATCTTAAGTTTTTAAATAAAGATGTAGAAGTTTTAATTGAAAAAAAAGGAAAATTAGAAAATCAAAACATGGGTAGAAGTCCATGGATGCAAACTGTCTATGTAGATTCACAAAAAAGTAACATTGGTGATATTAAGAAAGTTAATATAAATTATGCTGGTCTAAATAGTTTAAGATCATCAGCATTTAAATGAAAAAACTGTTAAGGTCTAAGATTTAATTATAATGACTGAAAAGCAAAATATAAATATCAAAATTGATGATCCCCAAATAGTACCATTTATTTTAGGGGTAAATAATAAGACTCTGAATATAATAGAATCAATAATTGGTGTTGAGTTGGATAGTAATGGTGATATTATTACAGTTTCTGGAAGTAAAAATTCCTGTTTAAAAGCAAAAGTAGCTATTGAGGAATTATATAAACGAATTAAAGAAGCGAAAAACTTTAATATAGCAAACATGGATGCGTCATTGAATGCAATTATAAGAAATTCCATAGAAAAAAATATGAACTTTTCTAATCCACCAGAAAAATATGAAATGATCAAAACATGGAAAAAGTTTATAATTGCTAAAACCAAAGGACACAATGATTATATAAAAGCATTAAGAAAGCATGATGTGATATTTTGTGTAGGTCCGGCAGGATCAGGCAAAACTTACTTGGCTGTTGCAAGTGCTATCAATGCTTTGAAAGAAAGACAAGTTGAAAGAATCATATTATCAAGGCCTGCAGTTGAGGCAGGAGAAAAGCTTGGTTTTCTCCCTGGCGATATGAAAGAAAAAGTAGACCCTTATTTAAGACCTATATATGATTCACTATACGATATGCTTCCGTCTGATAGGGTCGAAAAAAAAATTTTGAGCGGCGAAATTGAGATAGCACCGCTCGCTTTTATGAGGGGAAGAACTCTTTCGAATGCATTTGTAATAATTGATGAAGCACAAAACACGACCAGTATACAAATGAAAATGCTTTTAACACGTCTGGGCGAAGGTTCCAAAATGGTTATTACAGGTGATTTGTCACAAATTGATATAGGAATCAAAAAGGATTCTGGTCTTTTGCAGGCCTTAAATTTACTTAGGGAAATTAAAGAAATTAATATTACAAAATTAAATAATATTGATATAGTTAGGCATCCTATTGTATCTAAGATTGTTAAAGCTTATGAGAAAGAAAACTGATTAGAAAATGTCCAGTAAATATAATCAAGAAAAAATAAAAACACTAATAATTGATCAACATACTAAAATCTTTGTTAAGTTTGAAAATTATAATTTATGGTCAGAGCATAAAGCTATATTTAATAAAACAACTCAAAATATAATTTTGTCTTCATTAAACAAAAGAATACAAGATAAGGTAAGTATCTCTATTTTATTAACAGATGACATTAAAATGAGAGAAATAAATCTTAAATGGAGGAGCATTGATAAAACTACAAATATTTTATCATTTCCAAATATTAATATTTTTCGGGAAAATGGTATCCTAAATTTAGGAGACATTGTAATAAGTTTTAATACCGTTTTGGATGAAGCAAAGGAAAGAAAAATACTTTTCTTAGACCACTTTAGACATTTGTTATTGCACGGCGTTCTTCACTTGTTAGGTTTTGACCATGATAATTACAAGTCAATGTCTATAATGGAAAATCTTGAAATAGAAATTTTATCAAATTATGGAATTGAAAATCCATATTTAGAAAAAACAGCATAGAGATTAATGGTAAAATCATTTTTAAAAAACTTTAGATTATCACGAAATTTATCAAACCCTAGAGAAGAAATTCAGGATTTGATCCGTGAAGATGGTTCTTCTGAAGAAACATTTGATGCACATGAAAAAATTTTACTTAATAATATTCTTGGATTAAGGGCAATTAGTGCTGCAGATGTTATGGTTCCTAGAGCGGATATAGTGGCTGTAGATTTGGAGGAGGACACGGAAGAAATAATTAAAAAGATGACAACCGCTGGGCATAGCCGCTTACCTGTATATAAAGGAGTATTAGATAAAGTTTTAGGAGTTTTGCATATAAAAGATGTAACCTCAAAAATTATTGAAGGGGGCGAGATAAACATTCAAGAGTTATTAAGGCCTGCTATCTTTTCTTCTCCCTCACTTAGATTGATAGATTTATTGCAAGAAATGAGATTAAAAAGATTACATTTGTCTCTAGTAATAGATGAATTTGGTGGGGTTGATGGATTGATCACAATTGAAGATTTGGTTGAAGAAATTGTTGGAGAAATTGAAGATGAACATGATGATCCAGATGCACCACTATTAGCTCGTGTCTCAAAAGGCATTGCCACTGCTGATGCTCGTCTTGAACTGACAGCTTTAGAAAAAATTACTGGTAAGTTAATTGACAAAGAAAATGAAAATGAAATTGACACACTAGGAGGATTAATTTGTTCTATTATTGGAAGAGTCCCTGGTCATGGTGAATGCGTTAGACATAATTCTGGAATTGAGTTTCAAATTATAGAAGGAGACTCTAGAAGAATTAGAAAGGTTAAAATTAGGGGCCTCAATGATGCAAAGTTAACAGCTTCCAAACTTATTAATTTAAATGAATCAATATAGTCCAGTTCATTTAATTACAGAACTTTTTCAAAATACTTATAAAATTCATATTTTATCATGCTTTTTATCTGGTATTTTAGCTACTTTTTCAACACAACCTCATAATTTTATACCATTGCTTTTTTTCTGTGTTGTTCCTGTATATTATTTTATAATTTATACAAAACCAAAACACCTGTTTTGCATAGGGTTTTCTTTTGGCTTTGGCTGGTTTTTAGCTTCTTTATATTGGATTATATCGCCTTTATTCATCTTAGGACCTAGTTATTACTGGGTCTCACCTTTTGCATTTTTAGGACTTCCTCTTTTACTTAGCCTTTTTTGGGGATGGGCATTTTCCATGCCTGCGTTAATTGATTTAGATAAAACTGGAAAAATTATTTTGTTGGTTATTTTTTGGTCATTGGCTGAATGGTTGAGGGGCAACATATTATCTGGATTCCCATGGTCAATGATTGGATCAATAATGTATTTCCCTTTAGAAGTTGCTTATTCTGCATCATACGTCGGGGCTTATGGTCAAAACCTAATAGTAATATTATTAATTGTTTCTCCAATATTACTAATAATTAATAATAAAAAAATAGCTCTAATCTTTGTCATGACAGCGTGTTTTATCATTTTTACTGGTATATATAAATTTCATTCAACAAAAATCATTAAATCTCAAAACCTGGTAAGAATAGTTCAACCAGCATTTACTCATAAACAAAAATGGGATAGAAAAAAATTTTGGCTAAATATGCAAAATTTAGCCTATCTATCAAAGCAAGAAAAAAGTATCCCAAATTTGATAATTTGGCCAGAAACTGCAATTACAACTTTTCCTGAAAATTTGCCTCAAGATTTCCCAAGTTGGCTAAAAGAATTTTTTCTAAGTTCTAAAAGTTATTTAATTACGGGCATGCCAACTAAAAAAGTTGAAAACAACTCAACTAAATTTTTTAATTCAGCCGTGTTATTTAATGAAGATGGTAAATTAACAGACCAATACGAAAAAATAAAACTAGTTCCATTTGGAGAATTTATTCCATTTAGTAATTATTTTCCTTTTATAAATATTCTAGTTGGGGAAAATGAGTTTAATAAAGGAAAAGATAAAAATCTTTTTTACATAGAAGGCATAGGAAAGATAAGACTTTTGATTTGTTATGAGGCCATTTTCCCAGGATTTATTAATTCTAAAACCCATCCAGATTTATTGGTAAATATCACAAATGATTATTGGTTTGGGAATACTATTGGTCCAGAACAGCATTTGATTCTATCGCGGCAAAGGGCTATAGAAACTGGTGTTCCTCTTATCAGAGTTTCTAATAGTGGCATTTCATCAGGTTTTGACCCGTTAGGAAAAGAGTTAGACAGATTAAAATTTGGTAGGACCGGATTTTTAGATATTACATTGCCAAAAAAAATAGAAACAACCTTTTTTTATAAACGGGGAAATACCATTTTTTTTATTATGGTTTTATTATTAATAGGTTGTTATTTTTTGATCAAAATTTTTAAAACAAAGTTTGACCAATAGAAGTAATTTTGCAATACAGTTCTTTAAAAAAAATTAAATGGAGGAAATAATGAAAGACACTTTTCTATTTACATCTGAATCTGTTTCAGAAGGCCATCCTGACAAAGTATGTGACATAATTTCTGATACTGTTTTAGATTTATGTTTGACAAAAGACCCTCAAGCCAGAGTTGCTTGTGAAACAATGACAACTACGAATAGAACAGTTTTAGCTGGAGAAGTAAGAGTTCCTTCAAATTGTATGGCAAATAATGGTAATGAATTATCAGATGACTTTAGAAATGAAATTGAATCTGCAGTTAGACGTGCTGTAAAAAATATTGGTTATGAGCAAGATGGTTATCATTGGGAAAAAATGATTTTTGAAAATCACTTGCATAGTCAGTCAGAAGATATAGCGATTGGTGTGGATGCAGCTGATGACAAAGAAGAAGGTGCTGGTGACCAGGGCATAATGTTTGGTTATGCTTGTAGGGATACAGAAGTTTTAATGCCTGCTGCAATTCATTATTCTCATAAGATACTTCAATCTATGGCTGAAGCAAGACATAAAGGTGAAGCTGAAATTTTAGGTCCAGATAGCAAGTCTCAAATTACTTTAGAGCATATTGATGGAAAACCTGTTCGTGCAACTTCAGTTGTTGTTTCAACTCAGCATTCAAAATACGCGAGTCAAAAAGATGTTAAGGAGTTGGTTAGAAAGCATGTTGTAAAAGTTTTGCCAGAAGGCTGGATGTGTGAAGAAAATAGATTTTTTGTTAATCCAACTGGAAATTTTGTTATTGGAGGGCCTGATGGAGATTCTGGCCTTACTGGAAGGAAAATTATTGTTGATACTTATGGTGGGTCATCACCTCATGGAGGAGGAGCTTTCAGTGGGAAGGATCCTACTAAGGTAGACAGATCAGCTGCATATATTGCTAGATATATGGCTAAAAATGTTGTTGCTGCTGACTTAGCAGAAAAATGTACAATTCAACTATCTTATGCAATTGGTATTTCAGAGCCACTGTCTCTTTATGTTGATACTGCAAATACAGGGAAAATTGCAGAATCTGAACTGCAAAACATTTTAAGAAAAGAAGTTGATTTAACACCTTCAGGCATTCGTAAACTTCTTGGATTAAATAAGCCAATTTATGCTCCAACAGCTTCATATGGTCATTTTGGAAGGTTGCCTGATGAGAAAGGTTTAGGTACTTTTTCCTGGGAAAAAACAGACTTGGCAAATAAAATTGGTTGATTAATTAGCGATTTTTTATGAAAAACATTGATGAATTTCAGTTTTTTGGAAGGAGAAAAGGAAGAAAAATTAGTAAAAAAGGACATGAATTAATTGAGAATCTTTTACCTCTAGTAAAGTTAGATTTATCTAAAAATTTAGATTATTTAGATAATCTTGTGGTTAAAAAGAGTCCGGTTTTATTAGACATTGGTTTTGGTGGTGGTGATTTTTTATATCAAATTTCAAGAAAAAAACCAAAATGGAACTTTATAGGGATTGAGCTTTATCTCAACGGAATTGTAAGCTTATTAAGAAAAATTGAAGGGAAAAAAAATTTAAATTTACGTATAATTGTTGATGATGCAAGAAAAATTATAAAAGATTTCAAGAGTAACTCAATTTCAATTATTACCTTACTTTTCCCAGATCCTTGGAGAAAATCAAGACACAAATCAAGACGCTTTATTCAACTGGAAACTGTTAAACAATTGTATAGAATTTTAAAGCCTGGCGGTAGACTTATAATTTCTAGTGATGATGAAGTTATGCAAACATGGATATTGAAAAATGTGATTAACTATAAATTATTTCATTGGAAAGCAGAAAGTGTTCAAGACTGTTTTACTTTTCCTAAAACCTTCAATAAATCAAAATATTTAATTAAAGCTGAAAAAGGTGGTAGAAAAGCTGCTTGGTTTGTATTTAGCAAGTAAAAAGAACCCTTGATTATATATAGTATTTATAATATATATTAATTTTAATTATATTTAGAGGGTGAGCGTTGTCTCGCCTTTTTTATTATTATAATTAAATAGAATTTAGTTAAGATGTTGGAAATTAAAATAAAAAATATTATAGAGGAACCATTATTAGATTTTGGATATAATATCATTAGAATTCAATTAATTAAAAACAAAAATATACAAATAATGATTGAAAGACAAAGTGATGGTAATTTAGATGTTGATGATTGTGTTTTTTTAAGCAGACATATTTCAACGATTTTAAATGTTGATGAAGGAGCTTTTAAAGATTACTCATTAGAGATTAGTTCACCTGGATTAGATAGGCCACTAATCATTAGAGAAGATTTTTTGAGGTTTTTAGGAAGAAGAGTTAATATCAAGTTATTTAATATACATGATGGTAAATCTAAATTTTCAGCTATATTAAGTAACATTGACGAAAATAACATTGTGAAATTTATTACAGACAGGAATGCTGAAGATTTGGAGTTACCACTTGATTCTATTAAGGCATGTAATTTAATTCCTAATATAGATTTTAGTAAGAAAAAGCAGAATTAATGAATTACACAATATGAAAATTTTTCATTATAATGCATGGTTGAATTAAGGAGTAAAAATTGGAAGAAACTGCAATACCTAGAAATGAGATTATTCAAGTTGCTGATATAGTTGCAAGAGAAAAATCCATAGATCGTGAAATTGTTTTTATAGCAATGGAAGAAGCCATCCAAAAAGCAGGTAGAAGCAGATATGGTAATGATAGAGATATAAGAGCCTCAATAGATCGAAAGAATGGCGCGATATCTCTTCAAAGATGGACGCATATTGTGGAAAATGTTGAGGATGAAGCAACTGAAATTTCATTGGAAATCGCTCAAGGCAAAAATCCAAATTATATACTTGGTGATTATATTAAAGAAAATTTACCCCCAATAGACTTTGGCAGAATTGCTGCTCAAACAGCTAAGCAAGTAATAGTTAATAAAGTAAGAGAAGCAGAAAGAGAAAAACAATATGAAGAATTTAAAGATAGAGTTGGGGATATAGTATTAGGTACTGTTAAAAGGGTTGATTCAAACTCAGTAACTGTTGATTTGGGTCGAGGTGAAGCAATTATTAGAAGAGAAGATTGTATACCTAGAGAGGTTTTAAGACAAGGTGATAAGGTGCGATCCATAATATTTGATGTGAGAAGGGAAATTAGGGGCCCACAGATATTTCTATCAAGAACCAAACCAGAATTTATGGCTGCTTTGTTCACTCAAGAAGTACCTGAAATTTATGAAGGTATAATTGAAATTAAAGCTGTTGCCAGAGAGCCTGGCAGTAGAGCTAAAATTAGTGTTTTTTCCAAAGATACAAGTATTGACCCAGTTGGAGCATGCGTTGGTATGCGTGGAGCCAGGGTTCAGGCTGTTGTTAATGAACTCCAAGGAGAAAAAATAGAAATCATTCCTTGGAAAGATAATGAAGCAGAGTTTGTAGTTAGTGCACTTGCACCAGCTGAAATAGCTAAAGTTGTTATGTATGAGGAGACTCAAAAAATGGAAGTAGTGGTTCCAGACGATCAATTGAGTTTAGCAATTGGTAGACGAGGTCAAAATGTAAGATTGGCTTCACAATTGGCAGGTTGGTATATTGATATTCTTACAGAGGCTGAGGAATCTGAAAGAAGGCAAGAAGAATTTAAAGTAAGGACAAATCATTTCATAAAAGTTTTAGATATTGATGATGTAATAGCACATTTGTTAGTTGCTGAAGGTTTTGATACTGTTGAAGAAATATCTGAAACAAGTCTTGACGAACTTTCAGGTTTGCAGGGTTTTGATAGTGAAATAGCTTCAGAATTACAAAGCCGAGCTTTATCACATGTTAGAAAAGAAAGAAAGCGTTTTGAAGATGCTGTGAAGAAATTAAAAATTGAAGAAGATTTGATACAATTTCCACTTTTATCTGAAACACAAATTATAATTTTAGGAGAAAATAATATAAAAAATAAAGAAAGTTTGGCTGATTTAGATTCTTCTGAATTGTTGGAAATTCTTGAATCAACAGATTTAAAATCAGAGGAAGATGCAGGAAAAATCATCATGCAAGCTAGAGCGCATTGGTTTATAGATGAAAATAACCAAGAGAATGAAGAAGTTGAAAATGAAGTTGAAAACCAAAATTAAAATATACTCTAATTTAATATATCTAAAAATATAAGGTAAATGTATATGGCCGATGATGAAAAAAAACCGGAGAGAAAAAAACTTAGCTTGCAAAACAGTAAACTTTCTTTAGGAGTTACTCAGGATAGTATTAGATCATCTAGAATTTCTCCACAAACTGGTATGCGATCTGTCCAGATAGAAACCAGAAGAAAAAGAGTTTCTCGTAATACATCAAATTTCAATAATCAAATTCAACCAAGCCATGGACTTTCTTCTCAAACAAATATTGCTAAAGGATTAACGGAACATGAAAAGGCAGCAAGGTTAAAAGCCTTAAAGATTGGCCTTCAAAGCTCTACAAACAAAAGTGAAAATTTAAAAATTGAAAAAAGTGAAAAACAAAATGAAGAACCAGAAAATTTAAATGTTATTGAGTCAAGTAAATTAATAAATAAAGAAAAAAAAGAGCAGCTAAATTTTAACTCTGAACCAGCAGTATTAGATAAAAAAGATTTTAGTGATCGCCAAAAAAAATTACAAGGTGATAACTCTGATAAAGAGGAAGGTGAACAAACAAGTAATCGCAAAGGGCAAAAACTTAAAATCTCAGTTCGTCGTGAAGAAAGAAGAAGAGGTGGAAAAATTACAGTTGCGGACGCTTTGTCTGGACAAGAAGGTAGAATGAGGTCTTTGGCCTCTATGAAAAGGCAAAGAGAAAAAGCTAAAATACAAGCAGAAATAAAACCTGTAATAAAACAATTTCGTGAAGTAACAATTCCCGACAATTTAACTGTCAGTGATTTGGCTAATAGAATGGCTGAAAAAACAGCTGATGTTGTAAAACAACTAATGAAACTAGATATAATGGCAACAGCTACTCAAGTGATTGATGGAGAAACGGCTGAACTGGTCGTAATTGAATTAGGTCATAAGCCTAAAAGAATTTCAGAATCAGATATTGAAGAAAGTTTGATTAGTGAAAAAGATTCTGAAAAAGATCTTGTTTTAAGACCACCTGTAGTCACAATCATGGGTCATGTGGACCACGGCAAAACATCTTTGTTGGATTCCATTAGGCGTTCAGATGTTGCCGCTGGTGAAGCAGGAGGAATCACACAGCATATAGGTGCATATCAAATTGAAACAGATAATAATTCATTAATTACCTTTATTGATACCCCTGGTCATGCGGCATTTACTGAAATGAGAGCCAGAGGTGCTAATATAACTGATATAATAGTTTTAGTTGTTTCTGCCGATGATAGTGTAAAGGAACAAACTATTGAAGCTATTAATCATGCAAAGGCAGCCAAAACCCCGATAATAGTTGCTATAAACAAATGTGACAAACCAGATGCAGATCCTTCTAAAGTTAAAACTGATCTATTATCTTATGAATTGATTTCAGAAGATATGGGTGGAGAAGTGCAAATGGTTGAGGTTTCTGCTTTAAATGGATCAGGTATGAAAGATTTGCTTGAGGCTATTTCACTTCAAGCTGAAATACTTGAATTAAAATCAAATCCTGACAGAAAGGCTGAAGGAATTGTTATTGAAGCGAAGATGGAAAAAGGTAGAGGTTCTGTAGCTACAATTTTAATTTCAAGAGGTACTTTGAAAGTTGGAGATATTCTGGTTGTTGGTTCTGAGACAGGAAGAGTTAGGGCTTTAATAAATGATAAAGGAGGACAAATAAAAGAAGCTAAACCTTCTTTTCCAGTTGAGGTTTTAGGTTTAAATGGAACACCATTATCAGGAGATAATGCAATTGTTGTTGAGTCAGATTCTAGGGCTAGAGAAATAGCAGAATACAGAAAAGATAAGATGAAAACAAATCTTGATCTTGCTCGATTAGCTAATAGAGGTTCTGTAGAACAAATGATTTCCAAAATAAATGAAAAAGAAGTTAGGGAATTACCTGTGGTTGTTAAAACAGATGTCCATGGGAGTTTAGAAGCTATAAAGGTTGCATTGTCAAAAATTGGAGATGATAGTGCAAAAGTTCAAGTTTTATATGGAGGTGTTGGCCCAATTTCTGAAAGCGATGTTTCTTTATGCACAGCATCAAGTGCATTCTTACTAGGATTTAATGTTAGGGCTATTCCTCAAGCAAGAGATCTTGCAAAAAGAGAGAATATTGATATTAGATACCATTCAATAATTTATGAATTGATTGATGAAGTAACTGTCGCGTTAACAGGTATACTGGATTTGGAAACCAAAGAAGAGTTTATTGGTTATGCTGAAGTTAAGGAAGTTTTTAATATTTCTAAAATTGGGAAAATCGCTGGTTGTTTAGTGACTGAAGGTGTTATTAAAAGAGGTTGTAATGTTAGATTGCTTAGGGAAAATATCGTCCACCATGAGGGACCCTTGAAAACTCTAAAAAGGTTTAAAGATGAAGTGTCTGATGTCAAACAAGGATTAGAATGTGGTATAGCTCTTGAGAAATCGAACGATATTATAGTAGGTGATGTTTTTGAATGCTATGAAGTAAAAGAAATAACCCGAACACTAGGAAGTAAGTCTTCAAATCAATAATGTTGCTCTAAAATGAAGAAAACAAATAGAAACCCAACTCAAAGACAACTTAGAATAGGTGAATTAATAAGACATGAAATATCAGATTTTCTGCTCAGAGGAAATTTTCATGATGAACATCTCAGCAAAACATCTATTACAGTATCCCAAGTGGTTATATCTGGAGATCTAAGGTGGGGAAAAGTTTATATATCTCCCCTTGGTGGATTAGATACTGTTAACGTTGTTAAGTCTTTGAATGATAATGTAAAACGCATTCAAGGTTATATTGCTTCTAAGATCCATTTGAAAAGAATGCCAAAATTAATTTTTTATGAAGACACCAGTTTTGATTTTGCAAAAAAAATAAATGAAAAAATATATAGTTTATATAAAGTTAATTAATTAGATATTATTCATGAAAAAATATAATCACTTAAATGGTTGGTTAAATATCAACAAACCATATAGAGTTTCGTCATTTAAAACGATTTATTTAGTTAAAAAAATTTTAAATATAAAAAAAATAGGACATGCAGGTACATTAGATCCCTTGGCAACGGGAGTGTTGCCAGTTGCTTTAGGTGAGGCTACTAAAGCAATTTCTTATATTTTTGAATCAGAAAAATCATATAAATTTTCTGTTACTTGGGGTGCGCAAACTTCTACAGATGATATAGAAGGTGAAATTATTAAGTCTACAATTAAGAGACCATCAAAAAACCATATAATTAATGCTATTAAAAATTATATTGGTGAAATAATGCAAATCCCTCCTGATTATAGTGCGGTAAAAACAAATGGAGAGAGGGCTTACAAATTAGCAAGAAAAGGTCAAAGTATTAAGTTAAATGAGAAAAAGGTTCATATTTTTGAATTATATTTAGATAAAATAATTGATAATGATACAGCCGTTTTTTTCATGAGATGTTCCAAGGGAACTTATGTAAGATCGTTAGTTAGGGATATAGGCAAAGAATTAGGTGTTTTTGCACATGTTAAAAGTTTACATAGAACTTCAGTTGGCGATTTTGTTGAGAAAAATTCGATTTCACTTGATCAACTTAAAGAACTAAATCATAATTTTTCTACAAAAGATTTGATTTTACCAATACTTTCACCTATCAATAAGTCTAAATTGATAGATGTTAGTGAGAATTGTAAAGATAAATTAATAAATGGAATAAAAATACCATTTCAAACAAAAACATTAAATTGCCCAAAAGAGGGTGATTTTATATTGACTAAGTGTCTGAATAACCCAGTTGCAATATGTTTGTTTCAAGATGGAATTTTAAATCCCAAAAGAGTGTTTAATATCTAGATGAATATAATGTTCAGATGTTGGAGATGATATAATGTCAATTAGTAAAGACAAGAAATTAGAAATAATTAATAATTTTGGTAAAAGTGATATTGATAGTGGTTCACCAAATGTTCAAGTTGCGATTTTAACAGAAAGAATTAAAAATTTAACTGACCATTTAAAAAGCCATTCTAAAGATTTTTCTACAAGAAGGGGGTTGTTGACTCTAGTTGGTAAGAGAAGACGAATTTTAGACTATCTTAAGAAAAAAAGTTCAGAAAATTATAAGCAAATAATAGAAAGTTTAGGATTGAGGCGTTAACGATACTGTTAACTATTTAGTTTGATAAACTATTTCTGAAATTATTTACAAATTAACTTAAATATTGTGAGAGGTAAAAATGTTCCAAATTTTTAGAAAGGAACTTGATTGGAATGGTAAAAATTTAGTTTTAGAAACTGGTAAAATTGCAAGACAAGCTGATGGAGCTGTTTTGGTAAGCTTGGGTGATACCACTGTTCTAGCAACCGCAGTAGTAATGAAATCCGCTAAGCCAGGACAAGACTTTTTTCCATTAACTGTTAATTATCAAGAAAAAGCATTTTCAGCAGGTAAAATACCAGGAGGTTATTTTAAAAGAGAGGGTAGACCTACTGAGAAAGAAACACTTGTGAGTCGTCTTATTGATAGGCCAATAAGACCTTTATTTGTTAAGGGTTTTATGAATGAAGTTCAGGTAATATGTTCAGTAATTTCTTATGATATGGAGAATGATCCAGACATTGTTTCTATGATTGGAGCTTCAGCAGCTTTAACAATTTCTGGTGCTCCATTTATGGGGCCTATTGGTGCTGCAAGAGTAGGAATGAAGGATCAAAGTTTTATTTTAAATCCAACCTTGGAAGAATTAAAAAACTCTGAATTAGATTTAGTAGTTGCAGGTACTTCAGAAGGAGTTTTAATGGTTGAATCTGAAGCCAAAGAATTATCTGAAGAGCTTATGTTGAATGCAGTTAGTTTTGGTCATGAACAAATGAAGCCTGTTATCGAATCAATTATAAGTCTTGCAGAAGCATGCGCTAAAGAACCTATATCTGTTGGAGAAGAGCCAAAAGAAAAAAAAGAGGTTATAAAGAATTTAAAGCCATTTATACAAAAAGTTAAAAATGCTTATAAAGAGAAGGAAAAATCAAAAAGAGTAGAAAATTTATCTTCTTTAAAAGATGAGGTTACAGGTCTTTTTGAAGATGAAACTCAGAAAAGTTTAGCATTATCAGTTTTTAAGGAAATGGAAGCTGATATAGTTAGAGGATCAATTCTAAAAACTAAGAAAAGAATTGATGGTAGGAAAACAGATACCGTAAGACCTATTGTTTCTGAGGTTGGTGTACTTCCAAAAACTCACGGATCAGCATTATTTACTAGAGGAGAAACCCAAGCACTGGTAGTAGCTACATTAGGAACTTCTCAAGATGAGCAAATAATAGACGCATTAGAAGGTGATTACAGATCTAGCTTTATGCTGCATTATAACTTTCCTCCATTTTCAGTCGGAGAAGCAGGAAGAACTGGTTCACCAGGTAGAAGAGAGATTGGTCATGGAAAACTAGCTTGGAGAGCATTAAATCCTATTTTACCTTCTCATGAGGAATTTCCTTATACAATTAGATTGGTTTCCGAGATAACTGAATCAAATGGCTCTTCTTCAATGGCAACGGTTTGTGGTTCATCTTTAGCAATGATGGATGCAGGTGTATCTCTTCCTAGGCCAGTTGCGGGGATTGCAATGGGTCTAATAAAAGAAGATAAGGATTTTGTTGTTTTATCTGATATTCTTGGAGACGAAGATCATTTAGGAGATATGGATTTTAAAGTTGCAGGAACGGAAAAAGGTATAACTAGTTTGCAAATGGATATAAAAATTACTTCAATTACCACAGAAATAATGAAAATTGCTTTGAATCAAGCTAAAGAAGGAAGAGTTCATATTTTAAAAGAAATGTCTAAAGCTATTTCAGGAGCTCGTGAAACATTGGCAGAAAATGCACCTAAAATAAGCACCATGACAGTTTCTGTAGATAAAATTAGAGATGTTATTGGTACAGGTGGTAAAGTAATTAGAGAGATCTGTGAAAAGTCTGGAGCGAAAGTAGACATTGAAGATGATGGGACGATTAAAATTGCATCTATGGATCAAAAATCTATCGAAGATGCAATATCTAGAATTACAGACATAGTAGCAGAACCTGAGCAAGGTGTAATTTATAATGGTACAGTAGTTAAAACAGTTGATTTTGGTGCTTTTGTAAACTTTCTTGGTGCAAAAGATGGTTTAGTTCATATCTCAGAGCTTCAGAATGAGCGTACTGAGAAAACTACAGATATCTGTAAGGAAGGTGACAAAGTCAAAGTTAAGGTAATTGGATTTGATGATCGAGGAAAAGTTAAGCTTTCTATGAAGCGAGTTGATCAAGCAACAGGGAAAGATCTTGAAAAATAACTGGCTACTCTCTTGGGATAGCGATTATATTATATCCACAATCGACAAAGTGATTTTCTCCTGTAACCCCGGAAGAGAGGTCTGAAACCAAATAAACCCCTGCTTTACCAACTTCTTCGAGTTCAGGATTTTTACCTAAGGGTGAATTTTTTTCTGAAAATCTAAAAACATGTCTGGCACCTGATATAGCTGCTCCAGCTAAAGTTCTCATTGGACCTGAAGAAAGACTGTTTACTCTAATTTTGTAGTTTCCTAGATCCATAGCTAAATATTTTACAGACGTTTCAAGTGCAGCTTTCGCAACACCCATAACATTATAGTTAGGAGTGGTTCTATTTCCACCAATATAGGTTAAAGTTAAAATAGAGCCTCCACCAGATTGTTTCATTATTGGAAGTGCCTGTTTACAAATTTCAGTTAGAGAAAAGGTTGAAATTAATAAAGTATTACGAAAGTTTTCTTTTGAAGTTTTAAAATACTCATCTTTAAGTTCGTTTTTGTCAGAAAATGCCATTGCATGGACTATAAAATCTAACTTATTCCACTTACTATTTAAGGTTTTAAAAACAAATGCAATATCGCTATTATTCGAAACATCACATTTAATTAATAGAGAGCTATTGATGCTTTTGGCAAGTGGTTTAAGTCTTTCAAAAAATGTATCATTTTGATAAGTGAAAGCTAAATTAGCTCCATGAAATGCAGCTTCTTTAGCTATGCCCCACGCTATAGATCTCTCATTTGCTACACCCATGATTAAGCCATTTTTATCTTTAAGTAAACTCATTTATTGTTCAAAATCCTTGCCTATAGCAATACATGAATTTGTTCCGCCAAAACCAAAAGAATTTGAGATACAATAATCAAGATTGACATTATCAATTCTTTTCGAAGGAATATTAATTTTTCCTATCTCCTCATCTGGATTATCTAGATTTGCATTTCCAGCAATAAAATTGTTATTCATCATGATTATTGTATAAATCATTTCTTGGACACCTGTGGCGCCTTGTGAGTGGCCGGTGAGAGATTTGGTTGATGTTAAAATAGGCATATTTTTTGAATTTTCAAAAACATGATTTATTGCTTTAAGTTCTGAAACATCTCCTACAGGTGTACTAGTCCCATGGCCATTTATGTATGAAATTTTCTCAATTAATTTATCCCCATTAAAAGCATTTAAAGCCATTTTCATACATCTTATTGCTCCTTCTCCAGATGGCGCCACCATATCATCTCCATCAGAGTTAGCTCCATATCCTAATACTTCTCCATAGATTTTAGCCCCCCTTGATTTTGCATGTTCAAGCTCTTCTAAAACAATAATCCCTCCTCCACCAGATATAATAAAACCGTCTCTTTCTTTATCATATGGCCTAGAAGATAAATGAGGTGAAGAGTTATATTTACTGGATAGTGCTGCCATACCATCAAAAAGCACAGATAATGTCCAATGTAATTCTTCACCTCCACCAGCAAAAATTATATCTTGGGATCCGTTTCTTATAAAATCTGATCCAACTGTTATGCAGTGTGCAGAAGTTGAACATGCAGAAGTAATTGAAAAATTTATACCTTTAATTTTATATGATGTTGCTAAGCAAGCGGAAACGGTTGAAGACATGCAACGAGGAACCATATATGGTCCAACTCTTTTAGGACCTTTATCTCTAGCAGTATCAAAGGCTGCCATCATGTTTGAGGTTGATGGACCACCACTGCCAGCAACCAAACCATATCTAACATTTGAAACCTCTTGATTAGTTAGACCACTATGTTTTATTGCTTGCTCCATTGCTAAAAATGCATATGCTGATCCATCTCCCATAAACCTGAGTTGTTTACGGTCGATTAACTCCTCAAGATTAATGTTTATATTTCCTTTTACTTGGCTTCTAAAACCCATCTTAGAATAATCTTCAGCGAAAACTATTCCTGAGTTCCCATTGTATAGAGAATTTTTAACCTCATCGATGTTATTACCAATGGAGCTTATAATTCCCATACCTGTAATTACTACACGCTTCATTCTATTTCCTTGTTTTCAAAAAGACCTACACGAATATCATTTGCTTCATAGACTTGTATGCCATCACAAATTACTTTTCCATCGGCTATTCCTAAAACCAATTTTCTCATTAAAACCCTTTTAATATTCAGAGAATAAGAGACTAAACTATTTTTAGGTAAAATTTGACCAGAAAATTTAACACTACCAACTGAAAGCGCTCTTCCAGACCCTTTACCACCCAGCCAACCCAAGTAAAAGCCAAGCAATTGCCATAATGCATCTAACCCTAAGCATCCTGGCATTACGGGATCTCCTTTAAAATGGCAATTAAAAAACCAAAGATCAGGGTTGAGATCGAGTTCAGCAAAAACCTCACCTTTATTATACTCGCCAGTATCTTTTGTAATTTTAGTTATTCTATCAAACATTAGCATTGGGGGAGAAGGAAGGGGTGGCCCATTTTTCTCAAACAATTTATTATCGCTACAAGCAATGAGATCTTTAAATGAAAATTTTGATTTGTCTGAAACTGACAAGATATTTCTCCTTAGAAGAGATTATTCTATAATAATAAATATTTATAAATTACTTATAACAAACTTGTATTTTAATAAAAATACTTTATTTTAAGCGAAACCCTTTTCGAAAACATGATGGAATATAATGGATAATAACATAAATGATTTAATTAACAATGCGGGTCTAAAACTTACTAAACAAAGAAAGCGAATTGCTAAAGAGTTGTTTGGTCAGAAAGATCAGCATGTTACAGCAGAAATGCTTTTTAGCGATATAAATAAAGATTTTAAAATTTCTCTTGCAACAATTTATAACACTCTGCGGGATTTTACTAAGGCTGGCTTTTTACAAGAAGTAAATATAGAATCTGGAAGAACTTGGTATGATACAAGAGTGGATAATCATCATCATTTCTATAATGATGAAACAAAAACACTTATTGATATTCATGAAGATGAAATCAAGATTTTGAAAGCACCCAAAGCTCCTAAAGGGCATAAAATAAATCAAATGAAATTTGTTTTTCATCTCCAAAAACATAATTAACCAATCAGAAATTTTATGAGATTGAAAGCAAAAACTTTCTATTTTAGAACTGTTCTAAGCTACTTGACAAAATTTAAATTATTTTGTTAATAATGTCAAAATATCAACTCTTCAACATTAAAGAAAGGTAAATAGGATGGATGACTTTAAAAAGTGTCCAGTAATGCATGGGGCCTTAACAAGTAATAATAGTAGTGGATCATCAAACAGAGATTGGTGGCCAAACCAATTAAATTTAAATATTTTGCACCAACATGATAAAAAATCGAGTCCTATGAACTCTGAATTTAATTATAGAGAAGCGTTTAAGAGTATAAATTACAATGCATTGAAAAAAGATTTAAATGACCTCATGACCCAATCACAAGATTGGTGGCCTGCAGACTATGGTCATTATGGTCCATTCTTTATACGGATGACTTGGCATGCGGCTGGAACATACAGAACTGGAGATGGTCGTGGAGGTGGAGGAACAGGAGCTCAAAGATTTGCACCTCTAAATAGTTGGCCAGATAATGGTAATTTGGATAAAGCAAGAAGACTCTTGTGGCCTATTAAACAAAAATATGGTCAAAAGATTAGTTGGGCAGACTTGTTGATTTTAGCTGGAAATGTAGCAATAGAATCTATGGGTGGCAAAACAATAGGTTTTAGTGGCGGAAGGAATGACATTTGGGCTCCTGAAGAGGATATCTATTGGGGAAAAGAAAATGAATGGCTAGAAAATAAGCGTTACAGCGGAGAAAGAGATCTAGAAAACCCGCTTGCCGCTGTCCAGATGGGCTTAATTTATGTTAATCCTGAAGGTCCAGATGGTAATCCAGATCCACTTTTAAGCGCAAAAGATATTCGTGAAACTTTTGCCCGAATGGCTATGAATGATGAAGAAACCGTGGCTTTAACCGCAGGCGGTCATACATTTGGTAAGGCACATGGTGCAGGTAATCCAGAACTTGTTGGACCTGAACCAGAAGGTTCCCCAATTGAACAAATGGGATTAGGATGGAAAAATGATTTTGGTTCAGGAAAAGGAAGAGATACTATTACTAGTGGTATTGAAGGTGCTTGGACACCCAACCCTACAAAATGGGATAATGGTTATTTTGACATGCTTTTTGGTTATGAATGGGAATTAGTTAAAAGTCCTGCTGGTGCAAATATATGGCACGCAATCAACCCAAAAGAAAAAGATCTAGCACCAGATTCAGAAGATAAATCGCTGAAAGTGCCTACGATGATGACTACAGCTGATATGGCTATGCGTGAAGATCCAATATACAAGAAAATTTCTAAACATTTTCATAAAAATCCTGAAGAGTTTGCAGATAAATTTGCTCATGCATGGTTTAAGCTTTTACATCGTGATATGGGTCCTAGGACACGTTACATTGGCCCTGAGGCCCCCCAACAAGATTTTATTTGGCAAGATCCTATTCCTGAAGGAAATAAAGATTACAATATTAAAGATATAAAAAAACAACTCTCTAATTGTAACTTAACTTTGATTGAAATGGTTGAAACTGCTTGGGCCAGCGCATCAACTTTTCGAGTAACGGACATGAGAGGCGGTGCAAATGGTGCCCGTATTAGTCTAGCTCCTCAAAAAGATTGGGAAGTTAATAAACCGGAGCAACTTAAAAAAGTTTTAAGTGTATACAAAAAAGTGGCATCAGAAAATAACGTTTCGGTTGCTGATATCATTGTATTAGCTGGGAGTGTAGCTATTGAAAAAATGACAGGGAAAAATGTACCATTTATCCCAGGTAGAGGAGACGCATCTCAAGAAGAAACAGATATTGAATCGTTTAATGTTCTTGAATATGGATGCGATGGTTTTCGCAACTACCAAAAGTCAGAATTTTCAATTTCTCCTGAAGAAATGCTTTTAGATAAAGCCCATCAACTTGATCTTTCGGCTCCTGAGATGACAGCTCTTCTTGGTGGTTTAAGAGCATTAGGGATTAATAGAGAAGGCTATGACTGTTTAACTGAAAAATCAGAACATTTAACAAATGAATTTTTTGTCAATTTGCTTGATACCAAAATTGAATGGAAAAAAATCAAAAGCAATAAATATCAGGGAATCAATGCTTCTTCTGGTAAATCAATTGGAAACGTTTCAAGAGTTGATCTAATTTTTGGATCTAATTCTCAGCTTAGAGCCATAGCTGAAGTCTATGCATGTGATGATGGGAATGAAAAACTTTTAGATGATTTTATTTCAGCATGGGTTAAGGTTATGAACCTTGATCGATTTGATTTAGAAGATTAAATTTTTTTGAAATAAATTGAAAATAGTTGAGTTTTTGAATAACTAAGGAATTTCGATTTCATTTTTTAGTAAACCAAAATACCCTTTTCTAGGAGCCCATCCAGAGATTTTTCCACTACTTAATCTACACCAGTTTTTTTCACATCGTCGAATATTGAGGATAGCTCCAATTTCTGCTTTAGCCTTAATTTCAGAATCCTTTTTGGGATGATGTCTTAATATAAGCATATTATCAACAACCTCAACTGTTCTTTTAGAAGAAAGCAACCTTCTATGCATCCATCCTAAAGTCCCTTTGGAATCTATTACTTTTAACCATATAATACCTCCAACATTATTTTCAGCTAAAACTTTAAAAGGTAACCCCTTTGCATTGTATTCCCAGTCAATAGGATGATCAGGGCTAGGACCTTTTCTCAAGTTTGCTTTGTCAGTTTTAAGTGAAACAAATCTAGGCACAGGTTCCCCTGAACCTTTAACAGTTGTTCTTGAAGTCGTTTGAGAATTAGAAACATTAATTTGGTAAAAAAAGATGATTATAATGAAAATATAAAGAAATATTAATTTTAAAAAAAAATGAAATATTATATTCATGGATTACCTATCATAATAATTAATAAATTCTATCAAAATTGATAACTTAGATTGATAGACAATTATTTATTTTAATGTTAAAATCACAATGGAAATATAACAATGAATGAAACCATTAACAATAAGATTTCATCAAAACCTCTTGTGATTTTAACAAGAAAACTACCTGAAATTATTGAAACAAGAATGAGAGAGCTTTTTGATGCTCGTTTAAATGACAATGACACGCCATTTTCTCTTAAACAATTAAAAACCGCAATGAATGAGGCAGAAGTTTTAGTTCCTACAGTTACTGACAAGATAAACGCGGAAGTAATTAATGCAGCCGGGTCAAAGTTAAAATTAATTGCTTCTTTTGGTACAGGTGTGGATCATATTGACCTTAAAGCAGCAAAGGAATCAGGAATTATGGTCACTAATACACCAGGTGTTTTAACTGAAGATACGGCGGATGTAGCAATGGCATTAATTCTTTCGGTTCCAAGAAGAATTGTTGAAGGAGATAAAAAAGTTAGAAATGGTAGTTGGAAGGGTTGGGCTCCAACAGGAATGTTGGGACATAGAATAAATGGAAAAAGACTAGGAATAGTTGGAATGGGTAGAATTGGTCAGGCAATTGCTAGAAGGGCACGGGGCTTTGGTATGTCTATTCATTATCATAATAGGAATCAGCTACATCCAGAAATTGAAAGTGGTTTAGAAGCTACTTGGTGGGAAAATTTAAACCAAATGATCAGTCGAATGGATATTATTTCTATTAATTGCCCTCATACAGACTTGACTCATCAAATAATAGGCAAAGAGCAATTAAATTTAATGCAGAAACATTCTTTTCTAGTTAATACGGCTAGAGGAGAAATTGTTGATGAAAAGTCTCTGGTAGAGGCTTTGATTAAAAAAGAAATAGCAGGGGTGGGATTAGATGTTTATGAAAATGAAACTAAAATAAACAAAAAATTACTAGAAATTCCTAATGCTGTTCTTTTGCCACACATTGGTTCTGCTACAATTGAAGGAAGGGTCGATATGGGTGAAAAAGTAATAATCAATATTAAAACATTTATTGATGGTCATACTCCACCTGATAGAGTTGTAGACTCCTTAATATAAAATGCTACCCGCAGATCGGGCAATTAATTTGTTTTTTTATCCTCACCTCAAAAAAAGAAATACCATCCCATAAAATCAAATTTTCAGACACTTTTTGGTTAGTTAAAAACCGAATAACATTTAAAGACTGAATACTTGCAATAATTCCAGTAATAGGTCCTAAAATACCAGCTTCAGAACATCTTGGTAATAATGTATGAGATGGTTTGTTTGGGAAAATACATCCATAACATGGCAAGTTTCTCTCTTGCTTTCCAGAAATTTTATTTTTGCACCCTGCTTGAAAAAAAGCTGTTTGACCTTCTTGTCTAACAGCGGCTCCAAAACTCATAGGTATTTGTGAAGAAAAACATTGTTTCGCTAAAATACATCTTGTTTCAAAATTATCTGTACAATCTACAACTAAATCACATTTGTTTAAAAAATATTCAACATTATTTTCATTAATAAATTCATCATATGAATCAATTTGAATGTTTGGGTTTAATCTGCAGAGTGTTTGTTTTAAAGAATGTGATTTATTATGACTGACGTCATTATTTGAAAAAGCAATTTGTCTATTAAGATTAGACACATCTATATTATCATTGTCATAAATAGAAATTTGACCAACTCCTGCACCTGCTAAATATAAACCAACTGGACAACCTAGACCTCCTGCTCCAACGATAGCTATTTTGGATGAGGAAATTAGTTCTTGACCTTCTTCTCCTATTTCAGGCATTATTATTTGCCTGGAATATCGCAAAAGTTCATCATCTGATATCATTATAAAACCTATAAACCTGTTGAACCAAAACCCTTATCTCCTCTATATGTGCTGTCAAGACTTTCTGTTTTTATTAATTTTGCTTTAATGACATCACAAAATACAATTTGAGCAATCCTCATTCCTCTATGAATTATAAAAGAACAGGTAGATAAGTTAACTAATAAAATTTTAATTTCACCTCTAAAATCTGAATCTATTGTACCTAAAATACAACTTAATCCATGTTTTAAAAACAAACCTGATCGTGGTCTAATTTGTCCTTCCACTCCTTTTGGTATGGAAAAAACTATTCCTGTTGGGATCGACAATCTTTGTAAACTATTAATTTCAAGAGGATCAATGTTAGCTGCATAAAGATCAAGTCCTGAAGAACCTGATGTTTGATAATCTGGTTTCGGCAGATCTTCTGCATTATCAAGAGTTTTATATTTGATTAACATAATTTGTTCCTAATTCATTTATGATTTCATTTACCAACCTATTTGCCACTGCTGCTTTAGTCATTGTGGGCCAACTTTCCTCAGATTTATTGGTTTTAAACAAGATTGAATTTTCTTCTCCTCCAAAAGTTGAAGTGTTTTGACCAACTATATTTCCTAAAATCCAATCACACCCTTTGCTTTTAAACTTTTGATTAGTTAATTGGCTTAAATTTTCTGTTTCGGCTGCAAAGCCAATAAGCAATTTAGGTCTATTTTTATGTTTAGAAAGGGTTTTCAAAATATCAGGATTTTGCACTAATTTTAAAATAACTTCTTTGTTATTTTTTTTTAGTTTTCCATTAAATTTATTTTCAATCTTCCAATCCGAAACAGCTGCAACACAAATAGCCACATCAACAGGCAATAATTTTAAAGTTACATTAAGCATTTCCTCAGCAGTAGTAACATTGATTACTTTATTTGCAGAAGGAGAAGGTAAGCTTACAGGACCTGTAATTAGTGAAACATCTGCGCCATTTTCAGACAAAGATTCTACAATTGAATATCCTTGTTTACCTGATGAACGATTAGAAATAAATCGGACATCATCTATTGGCTCTATGGTAGGGCCAGCTGTAACCAAAACTTTTATACCTTCAAGGGGCTTATGGCTGTTAGTTTTATTAGCAATTGAAGTTATTTGATTTAAGATTCGTTGGTTGTTCGCTAGCCTACCAACACCAATCTCTCCACATGCCGACAGACCATCTTCCGGGTCAAGTATTTTGAATTGTCTATCTTTTAGCTTTAAAATATTTTCTTGAGTTGCTTTATTAGACCACATATATGGATTCATAGCTGGGCAGACTATTATTGGCGATTTGGTTGCTAAAATTATTGTCGATGCTAAATCATCGCATATTCCAGAAGATATTTTTGCAATAAAATTGGCACTTGCAGGCGCTACGATTATTAAATCTGCACTGCGCGCAAGTTTAATATGGCCCATTTCAGATTCTGACGTTAAATCAAATAGGTTTGTATAACATTTTTCTTCAGCCAGTGAAGACAGCGTTAGAGGTTTAATAAACTCTGCTCCTCCATTAGTTAAAACAGGGATAACTTTATATCCCTTTTCTTTTATTTTTCTAATAATGTCTGGAATTTTGTATGCGGCAATCCCACCGCTAATAATTAAAATAATATTGAATGTTGATTTTTTGTTTTCTTCATTGCGCTTTTCTAAAATTTGATCAAACTTAATTTTGTTTTCATCAGAATTAATAGAATTCCATATAATTGGAATAGCATAGTCAGGGAATTTACCTCTTATTTTATAGTTACTTACAGCACTTTGACTTACACCAAGAAGTTCTTGAACAGCTTTTGTTCCACCCAATTGCTTAATTATTTTTTCAACATCCATAGAAGTAATATATAAATAAATTCACAAACTGTGAAGTACTTCATTAATATAATTTAGATACTATAATTAAAAGAATTAAAAGAATTAAAATTAAACTTAATAATGGAAGTTTAGAATTATCTCTTTGTTTTTCTTTAGTTAATTCAATTTTTTCTATTTTTTCAATAATTGAAGGAACTTTATAAGCTAATAAAACAAGATCAGATAAAATTTCCTGCAATTGTTCATTTCGGAATTTTTGTGAAGTAAGCCATTCCGATATCAATGGCCTAGACATTTCCCACATATTAGTTTTAGGACTAATTTGTCTTCCTACACCTTCTGCCATTACCATAGTTTTTTGTAATAAGAGAAACTGCGGCTGGATATTAATTTGCCATTTACTGGCCATTGCAAATAACTGACCTAATAAATTTCCCAATGAAATTTGACCTAATTCTTTATCTAAAATAGGTGTTGAAATTGAGCGAACGGCTTGTGCAAAAGCACTTACAGAAGTATTTGCAGGTAACATTCCATTATCAATATGTAATTTGGCAACTTCTTCAAAGTTCTTATCTAAAATAGCTTTGAGTAATTTAGCTAAAAATATTCTATCCGAAATTTTTAGTCGGCCCATGATTCCAAAGTCTACAGGTACTAATTTCCCTTCATTATTAATAAATATATTTCCTGGATGCATATCAGCATGAAAAAAACCATCTCTGAAAACTTGCAGGAAAAATGCCTCAGCCGCATTTGAGGTTATTGCACTAATTTTATGTCCAGATCTAATTAAACCCTTTACATCATTAATTTTATCGCCCGAGACCCACTCTAAAACAAGTATACTTTTTGAGGTTAAGGACCAATATATTTTAGGAATATAAAATCGTTTGTCTTCAAAAAAATTTTCCCTCAATTCATCAGCAGCAGCAGCTTCAAGCCTTAAATCCATCTCATCAAGTGTGATGTCTTTAAATACATCTACAGCTTGAATTAGACTCAAATGCGAAAAGTTTTTTTCAAAAGAAGAAACAGTATATGCAACCCATTTGAAAAATTCAATATCCTTTAATATTGCTTTTTCTATTCCAGGGCGTAAAATTTTTATTGCTAGTTTTTCTCCTTTTTTACTTATTGCTTTATGTACTTGAGCTATTGATGCTGCAGCAATTGCTTTATCGTCAAAACTTTTGAATAATTTTTCGGGAAATTCGCCCGTCTCTTTTAAAAAAATATTTTTCACTTCTCTAGTTGAAAAGGGCTGCATACTATCTTGAAGTAATGAGAGTTCTGAAGCCAAATTTACACCTATTAAATCGGGCCTAGTTGCCAAACCTTGGCCAAGTTTAACAAAAGCTGGTCCCAAATGATTTAACGTTTCATATAATGATTTTCCAAAATTAAAGTCATTATTTTTTTTACCAAAGAAAAAATTTATAATTTTAAGAAAATATATTATTTTAGATGACAAAATTGAAGATTTTGTTAGTTCAGATAAAATACCTTTTCTCGATAAAATAAAAACTATATATATTAACTTATATAAATGAAAAATGTTTTTCATATATTAATAATTCCAACCAGAATGCATCGCCACTATTCCTCCAGAAAGATTTCTATATCTTACTGAAGAGAAACCTGCTGAACGGATTAATTCAGAAAGTGATTCTTGGTCAGGAAATCTTCTAATAGATTCAACTAAATATAAATAACTTTCTTTATCTTGAGCAATTTTATCACCAAGATAAGGTATAACATTGAAAGACCAACTATCATATAATGCTTTTAAAAAACTTGATTGTATAGAGGAAAACTCTAAACACATAAACCTTCCACCCTTTTTTAATACTCTCTTAGATTCTTTTAAAACCATGGCCCTATCTGAAACATTCCTTAATCCAAAAGAAATTGAAACAATATCAGCAGAAGAATTTTTCAAAGAAATTGATTCAGCATCACTTATTACCCAATTAATTTTATCTAAATATTTGGAATATTTGATATTTTTTTTACCTTCAGCAATCATACTGCCGTTAATATCTAAAATTGTGGCTTTAGCGCCTCCTCTTAAAAGAAAATTATAGCTAATATCTCCTGTACCCCCAGCTAAATCGACTAAATGAAAACTATTTCTTGGGGCCATCCAATCTACAAAACTCTTTTTCCAAAGTCTATGTAATCCTAAACTCATAAAATCATTCATTAGATCATAATGATTTGAAACGTTATGAAAAATATTATTTACTAGGTTTTGTTTTAACTTGAATGGAATATCTTTTGATCCAAAGTCAATTAAATCATCATTTTTTTTCATAAAATATTTTATAGCAAACGAATAAAATTAAGATATATTTATATATTACATTAATTAAAATTTTTTTCATTATTAATAAACATATATGCCAGAATTGCCGGAAGTTGAAACTGTAAAAAGAGCTCTTTATAAAATTGTTATAGGCGCTAAAATAACTGATCTATATATTGGTGAGAAAAAATTAAGAATCGCGTTTCCAAAAAACTTAAAAAAGATTCTTATAGGCAGAACTTTTAAAAAACCATTCAGAAGGGCAAAATACTGTATAATCCCAATAGGTAATTTAGAGTACTTGGTATTTCATTTAGGTATGTCCGGCAAAATTAGAATATTAAACGACAAGCCAAGTCCTTCAAAGCATGATCACTTTATAATTTCTATGGATAATAATTATCATATACTTTTCAATGACACCAGAAGGTTTGGGTTTGTTGATTTAATTAAAGGAAATTTAGAAAAAAATAAAAATTTTATAAAAATTGGACCAGAACCTTTATCAGAAAAATTTGAAAAAAAATATCTATTTAATCGTATTCATAATAAACAACAAAAAATCAAAAATATACTCCTAGATCAGTCCGTAGTTGCTGGTTTAGGAAATATATATGTAAATGAAATTTTATTTCACTCATGTATTTCTCCAAAAAGACAGGGTAGAAACATTTCTTTAAATAAATGTGAAATTATTGTTAATTCAACAAAGTTAATTATTAAAAAAGCTATTAGGGCTGGAGGGACAACAATTAAAGATCATATTCAACCAGATGGTAACTTGGGATATTTCAAATTTAATTTAAAGGTTTATTCAAAAACAAATAAAAATTGTGTCAATTGTAATTCCTTAATTAAAGAAGTTATGATAAGTAGTAGGGCAAGTTTTTATTGTCCTAAATGTCAAAGATAGTTGGAATTTATCTTGACGAAATAATCAACTAGATATATACCGCAAATCAATAAATCAAATAAAAGGTTATATTGTAATGGCTAACCACAAGTCATCTAAGAAAAGAATTATTCGTAATAAGCACAGAAATGAAATCAATATTTCTAGACTTAATAGAATAAGAACTTTTGTAAAAAAAGTTGAAAATGAAATTTCAGCTAGCGATTATGAAAAAGCAAATAGCGCCTTTAAAACTGCAATGCCAGAATTGCAAAAGGGTGTTTCAAAAGGCTTACTTCATAAAAAAACAGTTTCAAGAAAACTTTCCAGACTTTCGAGTAGAATTAAATCAATAAAATCTTAAATTATCAAATTTTCAATCAGATAATTTTGTCTCGATTCGCTTTAAAAATTCAAACAAAAAATTATAGATAAATTTATTACATAAGCATTGATTTAGTGATTTATTGTTATAATTCAATAAGTTTACTAACTTTGTTAAAATATAAAGGTTGAAAAGGGGATTAAACTATAAACAACAACTTTGAAAAAGTTATAAACAGAAGAATCAAGGGATACAGAGATGTCAACAATTATTAAAGACTTTTTTTGTCAAATTTTAAAATAGTTTTGTTGCGATTAGTAATGAATATTTTATAAGTTTAATAGATTATCAATTTAGTTAAATTTTTAAAAAATTTATCAAAATTAAATTTATGAACCAATAAAAAAGAGCATAATTTTTCTTTAGCTTTTGAAAATAAGGTAACGTTAATGAGTGGTAAAATAAATAAAATGGGCAACCAATCTTCAGTCAATTCTAGTTCTTCAAAAAATATTCAAATTTGGGAAAAAGTTAAAAATCGATTAAGAAAAGAATTAGGCGAAACAATGTATAGAAGTTGGTTAAAGCCTCTAAAATTAGAAAAAGTTAGCAATGATACTATACTCTTAACTGTTGAATCTCCTTTAGTTAGAGATAGAGTAGAAAGACAATATTCTGAAAGATTATTTGCTATTTGGTCTAGTGAAAGACCAAATACAAAATATGTAAAAGTTTCTCTAAACAAGAAAAAAAATATACAAAACAATTTATCCAATCTGCAAAAAAATACCACTAATATTAGCAGTGAAACCAAAATTAGTAATTCTTACATTGAATTAGAAAATGATGATATTTCTAATACCAAGCTTGATCATAGATTAACTTTTGATAATTTTGTGGTTGGCACCCCTAATGAATTAGCTTTTGCTGCTGCAAAAAGAGTTGCTGAATCAGACAACGTTCCATTCAATCCTTTATTTTTATACGGTGGAGTTGGTCTAGGCAAAACTCATTTAATGAATGCTATTGCTTGGATGATTAGACAAAGAAACCCGTTAAAAAAAGTAGTATATTTATCAGCTGAAAAGTTCATGTATCGTTTTATTAAGGCTTTAAGATATAAAGATGTTATGACTTTTAAAGAACAGTTTCGTTCAGTAGATGTTTTGATGATTGATGACGTTCAATTTATAAGTGGGAAAGATCATACTCAAGATGAATTCTTTCACACTTTTAATGCTCTTGTTGATAGAGGATGCCAAATTGTATTGTCAGCAGATAAGTCACCTAATGATCTTGATGGAATGGAGGAAAGATTAAAATCAAGATTAGGTTGGGGTTTAGTGGCAGATTTACACCCAACAAATTATGAGCTTAGACTAGGTATTCTTCAGTCAAGGGCTGAAACTTCTGGTGTGGAAATTCCTAAAAATGTTTTGGAGTTTATCGCCCAAAAAGTTAAATCAAATGTTAGAGAATTAGAAGGTGCTTTGAATAGAATTATTGCTCATACAACGTTAGTTGGCCAATCAATCAACATAGATAATACTGCGGAAGTATTATCTGATATTTTGAGGGCCAATAATAAACAGGTTAGCATTGATGAAATTCAAAAAAAAGTTGCAGAACACTATTCTATTCGGGTTTCAGATATGTTTTCAGCCCGGAGGTCTCGGTCAGTAGTTGTTCCAAGACAAATTGCTATGTATTTATCAAAAGAACTAACTCATTTTTCATATCCTGAAATCGGGCGAAATTTTGGAGGAAGGGATCATACAACAGTAATGCATGCTTCAAGAAGGATTGAGAAAGCAGTTTTAGAACAAGAAAGTTTGTCTGAAGATATCCGTTTACTGAGATCAATACTTTCATACTAATTTTCAATTCTTGATGTTCGCAATTAAATGTTATAATTGCCTCCATTTTTAGTTTATGATTCTAAAAAATATGTTATAGTTTTTTTGTTTTATAAATTTTACAAATTTGTTGGATTTTTATGAAAATTACCACTGATAGAGCAAATTTTTTAAAGCCTTTAGGACATGTTCAAAGTGTTGTAGAGAGAAGAAATACTATACCTATTTTATCTAATGTTATTTTGAGAACCGATGAAAACAACCTTTCTTTAGCTGCTACTGATATGGATATAGATATTTTGGAAAATATTGAATGTTATGTTAACTCTCCTGGTTCTCTTACTGTTACCGCTCATATTTTATATGACATAGTTAGAAAACTTCCTGAGGGTTCTGAAATAACAATTGAGTTTGAAAATGGTATTGCTACATTAACTTCTAATAAATCTAAGTTTTCTCTTCCCGTTCTCCCTGTGGAAGATTATCCAGAACTTGCAAATGAAAACTTTAATACTTCTTTTGAGATTGAAGTTGAAAGTTTAAGAAGATTAATAGATTCTACCCGATTTGCTATTTCTTTGGAAGAAACCAGATATTATTTGAATGGAATTTTTTTTCACCAATTAGATCATAATCTTTTAGCAGTTGCTACAGATGGTCACAGACTGGCAAGGGCATCTATGCCTTTACCTAATGGTGCTGAATTATTGAAAGGTGTTATAGTGCCAAGGAAAGCAATTAATGAAATTAGGAAATTAATTGAAGACTTTGATAACGATAAAGTTGCTAAAATCTTTTTTTCAGAAACTAGAATAAAAGTTGAATTAGGTAAAACAGCAATTACTAGCAAACTCATTGATGGAAACTTTCCTGACTATAGTAAGGTAATTCCTGAACAAAACCATAATATAATGTTAATTGATAACCAAAAATTCTCTGAATCAGTTGACCGTGTTTCTACAATTTTTGCTGATAAATCAAGGTCTGTAACATTAAATTTATCTAAAAATTTATTAATGTTACAAGCTAATAGTCCTGACACAGGTTCTGCTTCTGATGAAATAGAGGTTGATTATTCAGGAGAAGAATTAAGTATTGGATTCAATTCACGATATCTTTTAGACCTTTGTTCTCAAATTGGGCAAGGTGAAACAATCATAGCATTTAAAGATGGAAGTTCACCTGCATTGGTAAAAACCCCTAATGATAAAGACATCCTTTTTGTTTTAATGCCTATGAGGGTTTAAAAATTATTTTATGAAATAATGTTTTTACCATTTTTAAGATAAACTAATTTCATGTCTAAAAACTTAGTTGGCCCCTATATAAGAAGTTTAACCATTAAAAACTTCAGAAGTTACAAAGAATTAAATATAAAATTAGATCAAAATCCAATAGTTTTATTTGGACCAAATGGTTCAGGCAAAACAAACTTTATTGAAGCAATTTCATTGCTCAACCCAGGTAAAGGGCTGAGATCAGCAAAAAAAAGCCATTTTTTACATATACCTTTAAATTATAATGAACAAATTTCTGATTGGGCCATTCACGCAATAATTGAAAATAACGAAAAATCATTTGAAGTTTCAACGGGAATTAATTCCTCTGAAAAGGATAAGCAAAAGAATAGAAAATTTCTGTTAAATGGTGAAAATGTAAATGGTAAGGAAATTTGCTCAATGTTATCCTTAAACTGGTTGACCCCTCAAATGACTTCGGTGATTTCATCTTCAGACAGTATTAAAAGGAAATTTTTTGATAGATTGGTGGCTGGGTTTGACCCTTCTCACATAGGAAGGATGGCTAGATTTGAAAAGTTAGCTAGGCAACGAATTAAATTAATTGAAAAAAATTATAATGATGATCATTGGTTTTCAATAATTGAAAGAAAAATGTCTGAGACAGGAGTAGCAATAATAGCATCCAGAATAAGTATGATAAATTTATTAGATAAAATCACATCAAATCCAATAGTGTCTAATTTTCCAAATTTAAGCTTACATTGGTCAGGGTGTGTTGAGGAATGGTTAAAAAATTCTTCTTCTATAGATGTTGAAGATAAAATAACTGACTATTTGAGAAGTTTTAGACAACAAAACTGCCTAGAAATTTTGGGACCAACTCAGTCAAAATTGAATATTTTTTATGGAGAAAATAAAATACCTTCTGATTATTGCTCTACTGGACAACAAAAAATTATATTAGTATCGATTGTTTTGGCATTTTCAAAGCTTCTATCAGATCGAAAAAAATTACCCCCAATTTTATTATTGGACGAAGTTTCATCTCATTTAGACAATAAAAATTTTCAAGCATTTTTTGATGCTTCTATTGAAAGCAATGGCCAAATTTGGATGACTGGTACAAATGTAGATTTATTTAAAAAACTAAAATGTAATAAAAATTTACAATATTTAGAGGTTGATGACAGTAATGTTACACAATTTGTTGATTTGTGATATAGTGAATTAAAACAACAATGAAGAGATAAATGGATAGTGAAAAAATAATTTCAGAGGATTATGACGCAGATTCTATTAAAGTTTTGCGTGGTTTAGACGCTGTTAGAAAAAGACCGGGGATGTATATAGGTGATACCGATGATGGTTCAGGTCTCCATCATATGGTTTACGAAGTTGTTGATAATGCTATTGATGAAGCGCTGGCTGGTCATTGTGACAGAGTTACAGTTGTTTTAAATAATGATGGATCGGTTACAGTATTGGATAATGGAAGAGGAATACCTGTAGATATACATGATGAAGAAGGCATTTCCGCTGCAGAAGTTATCATGACCCAGTTACATGCGGGAGGAAAATTTGATAATAATTCTTATAAAGTTTCTGGTGGACTTCATGGAGTGGGCGTTTCAGTAGTAAACGCATTATCAGAATGGTTAGAGTTAACAATTTACAGAGAAGAAAACAAGCATTTTATTAAATTTGAAAATGGTGATTCTATAAATCCAATAAAGATTTTGGGATCTGCAGATGGTAAAAAAGGAACAGAAATTACTTTCAAGCCTTCGGGGAAAATTTTTAGTAAAACTGAATTTCAATTTTCTACATTAGAGCATAGATTGCGTGAGCTAGCCTTTTTAAATTCTGGAGTTGAAATTATACTCAAAGATTTAAGAGAAAATGATGAAAAAATAATTAATTTTAATTTTGATGGTGGGCTAAAAGAATTTGTAAATTGGCTAAATAAGTCAAGAAACCCAATTAATGAAATTATTCATGGTCAATCTGAAAAAGAAGGAGTGAATGTAGAGATAGTAATGCAATGGACAGACTCATTCCATGAATCCACTCAATGTTTTACAAACAACATTCCTCAAAGAGATGGTGGGACTCATTTAGCGGGATTTAGAGCTGCCCTTACAAGAGTAATCAATTCATATTCACAATCCAGTGGTATTTCAAAAAAAGAGAAAGTTCAATTATCAGGAGAAGATAGCCGAGAGGGTTTAACAGCTGTACTATCAGTTAAAGTTCCAGACCCAAAATTTTCATCTCAAACTAAAGACAAATTGGTGTCATCAGAGGTTCGGCCTATTGTTGAAAGCGCTGTAGGAGATGCTTTGTCACAGTGGTTAGAGGAAAATCCAAATGAAGCTAAAAAAGTTATTTTGAAAGCTTTTGAAGCAGCAGCTGCAAGAGAAGCCGCCAGAAAAGCTAGAGAATTAACTAGAAGAAAAGGCGCTCTTGATCTTGCAAGTTTGCCTGGAAAACTTGCAGACTGTCAAGAAAGAGATCCAGCTAAATCAGAAATTTTTATTGTTGAGGGTGACTCTGCAGGAGGAAGCGCAAAACAAGGTAGAAATAGAAAAAACCAAGCAATACTTCCTTTAAAAGGTAAAATACTCAATGTTGAAAGAGCAAGATTAGATAAAATGCTTTCTTCAAATGAAATAGGTACTTTAATAACAGCTATAGGTGCTGGAGTTGGGAATAACCAAGAAAGTGAGGATAGTTTAAAAATAGATAAGGTTAGATATCATAAAATTATTATTATGACAGATGCAGATGTCGATGGTAGCCATATAAGAACACTGTTGCTAACCTTTTTCTTCAGGCATATGAAGCCAATCATTGAGGCTGGGTATTTGTATATAGCTCAACCACCTTTATATAGAGCTAAAAAAGGATCAAGTGAAGTATACTTGAAAGATGACTACCAGCTTGATGAATATCTTATTCGTTCAGCACTAAAAGATTCTCGTCTTGTTACTGGTAAAGGCGAAATTATTTCTGGACTAGAATTAGAAGATTTCACAAGACTTTCTCTTGAAATTTCAGAAAATATTGAAGTGTTAACTAATTTAATAGGCATTCCAAAGATAATTGAGCAAGCAGCAGTTGCTGGAGTTCTAAATGAACAACAAATTTATAATATAGAGGCAGCAGAGTTCATTGCTAAAAGAATGGATTTTTTATCTGGTTTTTATGAAAAGGGATGGAAGGCTAATGTAGATGACGATGGAATGAAAATATCTAGAAAAATTAGAGGGGTTCATGAAGAAGGATTAATTACTAAAGAAATTATTGAACGACCTGAAGCGAAAAAAATTGACCAATTAGCTCCAAGACTACAAGAAATTTTTGGTTCTTTAAATAAAAAAGCAATTCTAGAACTAGGACAATCATCTTCTCATGAGATTTTAGGCCCCTCTGATTTAAAAGATGCTGTGATAAAAGTGGGTAAAAAAGGTTCAGTAATAAGCAGATATAAAGGATTAGGTGAAATGAATCCTGGACAGCTATGGGAAACGACTTTAGACCCAGAAGCAAGATCATTATTGCAAGTGCAAATTGAACATGAAGAAGATGCTCAGGAAGCTTTTTCCGCATTAATGGGAGAGGCTGTAGATCAAAGAAGGTCATTTATTCAAGAAAATGCTCTTAAAGTAGCTAATCTTGATATATAAAAGTCTTAATTCAATTAAAAACTTATATTAATTTTCAATCGTATAATTCTTGAGGGAATAATGGAAAAAGGAAGTCACGCCTTTAAAGAAAATCCTAAAAACCATAATGTAAAAATTTATATTAATGGACAAATCAAATTGAGAAGTGAGGCTTATGTTTCAGTTTTTGACTCTGGATTTCTTCTTGGAGATGGTCTTTGGGAAGGAATTCGACTGCATAAAGGTAAATTAGTTTTTATAGAAAAACATTTGGGTCGACTTTTTGAAGGAGCCAAGGCTATTGATCTTGATATAGGCCTTACTCAAAATGAGTTGCATAAAGCTATAATTAATACCTGCAAAGCCAACAATATGAAGAGCGGAGTTCATATAAGATTGGTTGTGACTAGAGGGATAAAAAAAACACCTTTTCAAAGTCCAAAAGCTAATATAGGGAAGTCAACAATAGTGATTATTCCAGAATGGAAAGAAGTTTCAAATCAGGTCATATCTGATGGAATAAAGTTGCATACAGTTCATATCCAAAGAGGTAACCCCACAGTTCAAGATCCACTTTGGAATTCATTGAGTAAATTAAATTGTATTTCTGCATGCATTCATGCCGAAAAGGCTGGGGCTGATGAAGCGTTGATGCTTAATCCAAATGGCTTTGTCTCAACTTGTAATTCAACTCATTTTTTTATAATTAGAGATCAAGAGTTATGGACTTCAAATGGCCTTTATTGCATAGAGGGTATTACAAGAGGTAATATAATTAAATTGGCAAGGCAATTAGGAATATTGGTCAAAGAATGTGATTTCTCACTTACAAAGGCCTATTCAGCTGATGAGGCGTTCGTTACAGGAACTTTTTCAGGTTTAATTCCTGTTAACTCTATAGATGGAAGAAAAATTGGAAAAATGATGCCTGGCTTAATTACAAAGAAATTAATGAAGTCATATAAAAATTATTTTGAAGAATGTTCTAAATAATTTATCCAATGAAAAAATTAATTAGAATCGCAATGTGGTCTGGCCCAAGAAATTTATCTACTGCTTTGATGAGAAGTTTTGAAAACAGAGAAGATTGTTTTGTTTCTGATGAGCCTCTTTATGGTTCTTTTTTGAAAAGAACTGGAATTTCTCATCCCATGTATGATCAGGTTATTCAATCTATGGAATGTGATTACTCAAAAGTTGTTAGAGAATTAAGTGAAAAGAAGATAGAAGAAAAGACGATATGGTATCAAAAGCATATGTGTCATCATATTTTAGACGAAGATGACATTTCTTGGAGTTTGAATTTGACCAATTGTTTTCTCATTAGGCAGCCTAAAGACATGTTAAGATCATACATGAAAAGAAGAGAGGCATTTTCCATTGAAGAATTAGGTTTAAAAAAACAATTGGATATTTTTAATTATATTAAATCAAAATCTGGAAATATTCCGCCCGTCATAGAAGTTAATCAACTGCTTCTAAATCCAGAAATTTATTTAAAGAAATTATGCAAAATTATAGAAATTCCTTTTTCTAAAAAAATGTTAAAATGGGATAAAGGTTCTAGAAAAACTGATGGTGTTTGGGGTGATCATTGGTATATCAATGTGAAACAATCAACAGGCTTTATATCTAATAAAAAATTCAACGCTGATCAAAAACTACCAAAAGAAATGGAAAAAATGTTAAATCACTTAATGCCTGTTTATAACAAACTAGCTGAATATCAAATTTGAAATTAGTTAAGAAAAATGCGCTTCCTAAAGTGGCCTTTGAGGCAACCTTTCAGAAATATTGGGTTGCTAGATTTTTATCAACTTTTTGTGTTGAAGTCATTAATGTTTCCATAGCATGGAAAATTTATGATATTACAGAAAACCCTCTATATTTAGGACTGGTTGGACTAACTCAATTTGTTCCACTGATTTTATTAGGTTTAATCAGTGGATATGTTTCTGATAAGTACAACCGAAAAAATATTTTCTTCTGGTGTTTGATAATAGAAGCAATTATTGCTAGTTCTTTTATAATTATTAATTCATTCGAAAATGTTAAAGTTATATTTCTATTTTACCCATTAATCGCCTTAGGAATTGTTCGGGCATTTTTTGGACCTGCTTCTTCAGCCTTGCTTCCAAATATTGTTAACAAAAAAACACTTCCAGATGCTGTTGCCCTAAGTGCAATTTCCTGGCAAACAGGTTCTATTTTTGGTCCTATTTTTGGAGGGTTTATATATGGTATCTCAGAGAACTTAGGGTATGTATTTGCATTTTTAAGTCTTTTATTGGCAGCATTATTAATTTTCACTATTCCCAAAACAACTAATCAAGAAAAAGTTGAATCAATGAATTTTAAAAATTTGATCATGGGGTTTTCTTATGTTTGGAATAAAAAAATACTTTTAGGTGTTATATCATTAGATTTATTTGCTGTAATTTTTGCTGGAGCAATAGCACTTTTACCAATTTATGCGAGAGACATATTAGAAACGGGACCAACCACTCTAGGTTTGCTTAGGGCTTCTCCAGGCATAGGAGCCATTTTAGTTGCAATCTTACTTTCTAGATATTCAATCAAAAACAACTCTGGTTTAGTTATGTTATTTGCGGTTGCACTTTTTGGATTATTTACAATGCTATTTGGTATATCAACCAACACAACTTTATCTATAATTTTCTTATGTTTTATTGGTGGTTTCGATATGCTAAGTGTGTACATCCGGGAAATTATTGTTCAACTTGGAACGGAAGATAAGATGAGAGGGAGAGTTAACTCTATTAATATGATGTTTGTTGGAGCGTCTAATGAACTTGGTGAGTTTAGAGCTGGAATTATGGCGTTTTGGATGGGTAGTGTACCTGCAGTTGTTTTAGGAGGGATGGGTGCAATAGCAATTACAGGTTTTTGGAGTATATTATTTCCAGAATTAAGAAAATTAAATAAACTCAAAGGTAACTTTAGTTCATAAGTGAGTAAAAAAATGATTGGACAAAATTTTATTTGGAAACCTTCTTCAAAATTTATATCTGAAAGTAATTTAACTAAATATATAAAATTTATTAGTCAAAATTATGCTTTCGAATCTTCAGGGAGTTATAATGAATTGTGGCAATGGTCTATCGATAATCCAAAACTATTTTGGGATTCAATTTGGGACTTTTCTGAAGTTAAAGGAGATAAAGGAGAAAGAATATTAATAAATTCAAATTTGATGCCAGGAGCAAAATTCTTTCCTGATGCAGAGTTAAACTACGCTGAAAACTTACTTAAAAATTCAGATGATAAAGTTTCCATTATTTCAATTAGAGAAGATGGAAAGAAAAAACTAATTTCAAAAAATGAACTGAAAACAAAAGTAATGTTAATGGCTGCTTGGCTAAAAAAGAAAGGTATAAAAAAAGGTGATAGGGTGGCAGCATACATGCCAAACTGTTTAGAAACCGTTATTTCTATGCTTGCCACTTCTGCTTTAGGTGCTGTTTTTTCTTCATGTTCTACTGATTTTGGGGTTGCTGGAGTATTAGATCGGTTTAAACAAATACAACCAAAAATATTAATTACAGTAGATGGATATATCTATAATGGAAAGAAAATAACCAGAGATAAAGAAATTAATCAAATTACATCTAGTTTACCTTCTCTTATATCTTTAGTGATTGTAAATTATATTAACAATCCAATAGATGAGGAAAAAATAGAAACTTTTCAATTTGAAGAGTTATTTAATTTAGAACCATTAAAAAATTTTACTAGAATAAATTTCAACGATCCACTTTACATAGTATTTTCATCAGGAACAACTGGTGTGCCAAAATGTATCGTTCATGGAGTAGGTGGGGTTTTATTGCAACATTTCAAAGAGCACAAACTTCACTTAAATCTTTCTGAGGATGATACTATGTTCTTCTTTTCTACTTGTGGATGGATGATGTGGAATTGGTTGGTTGGCGCGCTATTTTGTAATGCTAGAATTATTTTATATGAAGGAAGCCCTTTTCATCAAGGTTCTTCAAAGTTGTGGGAGATGACTGAACAGGAGAAAATAACAATTTTTGGAACTTCTGCAAAATATATAGACACATTGAAAAAATCTGGCTACTTGCCAGCTAAAGAATGCAATTTAGCTTCACTTAAAAGCTTATGTTCAACTGGTTCACCACTTTCACCTGAAAGCTTTGAGTTTATTAATAAATATATTAAACAAGATATGCAAATTGCCTCCATCTCTGGGGGAACGGATATTCTCTCATGCTTTGTCTTAAACAACCCTTTTGATAAGGTTTTTAAAGGAGAAATTCAATGTCGAGGTCTTGGTATGAATGTTGATGTTTTTGATGAAAAAGGAAATTCATTAATAGAGCAACCAGGTGAATTGGTATGCACTAAACCTTTCCCATCTATGCCTATAAAATTTTGGAACGATAAGGATGGAAGTAAATATAAAAAGGCCTATTTTGATTTTTATGAAAATATATGGAGGCATGGAGATTGGGTTAAATTAACCAAAAGAGGATCGATGGTTATTTATGGAAGGTCTGATGCTACTCTTAATCCTGGAGGGGTTAGAATAGGAACGGCAGAAATTTATAAAATTGTAGAAGCATTTGATGAAATTTTGGAATCTATTGTAGTAGGTCAAAGTTGGGATAATGATGTTAGGATTGTTTTGTTTATAAAGTTAAAAGATGGTGTATCCATGAGTGAAAATTTAATTCAAAGGATAAAGGACAGTCTCAAACTCAATGTTAGTCCAAGACATGTGCCTTCTAAAATTTTGTCAGTTCCTGATATCCCAAGAACTAGGTCAGGCAAAATATCAGAATTAGCAGTTAAAGATATTATCCATGGAAAAAAAATAAAGAATAAAGAAGCTTTATCAAATCCAGAAACATTAAGTTTTTTCAATAATATAAAAGAATTAAAAGAATGATAAATTTCTAATATATTATGCTTAAAACCTTTAAAAGCTTTCTGGTTTATATATGGCCAGCAAATAGAAATGACATAAAATTCAGAATAATTTTGGCTATATTCATTTTGATTATTGCTAAAGTTTTAACGGTATTGGTTCCATACACTTATAAATGGGCTACTGACGGAATTGTAGGTAATAACAGTATGCCAAGTCTAATTTCTGTTGCAGTTATTACGCCTATATTTTTAATAATATCCTTTGGTATTGGTCGTGTATTAATGATGGCATTCAATCAACTGCGAGATGCTTTATTTGCAAAGGTTGGGCAAAATGCAGTGAGACAAATTGGTAAAGAAAGTTTTGAACACTTGCACAACCTTTCTCTAAGGTTTCATCTTGAAAGAAGAACAGGAGCTCTAAATCGGTTGGTTGATAGAGGGATGAAGGGCATTGAAAATATAATAAGGTTTGCAATTCTTAATACAATACCAACTATAATTGAATTTATTTTTATAGGGTTTATTTTTTTTAGAGAATTTAGCTGGCTATATGTTTTAGTGATTTCAATTACAGTCATATTCTATGTAATTTTTACAGTAATACTTTCAGATTTGCGAACTGCTCATAGAAAAAAAATGAATGCTAGTGATGAAGAAGCTAACAACACAGTTATTGATTCCTTAATTAATTATGAAACAGTTAAGCAGTTTAATAATGAAAGGATGGAAGCCAGAAACTTTGATAGGTCCATGTCTGAGTATGAAAAAGCAACAATAAAAATCTGGACCTCTCTGGCATGGCTGAACTTTGGTCAAACTGCTATCTTCACAATTGGTGCAACCACATGTATGGTTATGTCAGGTGCTGCCGTTATGACTGGCAAACAAACGGTAGGTGATTTTGTTTTAGTTAATGCACTTTTAATGCAACTATCAATCCCATTAAATTTTATCGGCTTTATTTACAGAGAAATCAGGCAAGGTATTACAGATCTAGATTCTTTGATGACAGTAATGAACATAAAGCCAGAGATAGTAGATAAAAAAAATGCAAAAAATCTGAGAATCCAGGAAGGAAAATTGAGTTTTAAAAATGTTTCATTTTCTTATGATCACAAAAGAAAAATTTTAGACAATATAAACTTTACAATTAATCCTGGTGAGACAGCAGCTATTGTTGGGCCTACAGGAGCTGGAAAATCAACTATATCAAGACTTTTATTTAGATTTTATGATATTGAAAAGGGAAACATTTTTATAGATGATCAGGACATAAGAGAATTTACTCAAACCTCTTTAAGACATAACATTGGAATTATCCCTCAAGATACGGTTTTATTTAATCAGACAATATTATATAATATTAAATATGGTCGTTGGACTGCTAGTAATGAGGATGTATTTTTAGCTTCAGAACAAGCCCAGTTGAAAGATTTTATCAAATCACTGCCTAATGGTTATAATACAATTGTTGGCGAAAGAGGTTTGAAATTATCAGGGGGCGAAAAACAAAGAATTGCTATTGCTAGAACTCTCCTTAAGGGGCCACCTATTCTAGTACTAGATGAAGCTACTAGCTCCCTAGACACTCTTACAGAAAAAGAAATTAAAGAATCTTTGGATGGCTTGTCTGAAAAAAGAACAACTTTAATTATTGCTCATCGCCTTTCTACTATTGTAGATGCGGATAAAATTTTGGTAATTGATAAAGGTAAAATCATCGAAATAGGTGATCATCAAACACTAATGGAAAAAAATGGACTTTATACTGATATGTGGTTAGCACAGCAAGCTATAGCTAAAGCACAGGAAACTTTGAAAAATGTTAAGCCAGAGTATAAAAAACTCATCAACAATAATATTGAATTGAAATAATTATTAATTTTCGAGGAAAACTTTGATAGCAAAAATTAAACATTTGATGCCATTAATTTTGGTGGCAGCAGCAGCAATATTGTTTTCTTTTAATGATTTGGTGTTTAAACATTTAACCAAATTAAACATAAGTTGGTGGGATTTTTTGGTTTTTGGGGTCCCTGTTGAAATAATTTTTATAATTCTTTTTGCTGGATATATTAATAATTTTAATAAAAAAAGATGGATGCAAGAGCTTACACCTAAGAGATATTTTTTTCCAGTTTTGAGAGGTGGATTAGCGATAATAGCAATTGCATTTATATTTCTCTCATTAAAAAATTTACCTTTATCTACAACAACAATGTTAGTTCAAACAACACCAATTTGGATGGCTGTGGTTGCATGTTTTTTCAAAGATGAAAAGCCTGATAAATTTGTTATCTTTTCAATCCTGTTGGGATTCTTAGGTGTTATATTTATTGTGAAACCAAGTGCAGGATTATTTAGTTTTTTCCTTTTAGCACCATTATTAGTTGCAATTATTAATTCAATAATGAACTTCATAGTAACTAAATTTTCTGATGATGCTTCTCCATTATCTTATGCTTTGTTGTTATTTATAACTAATGGATTGATGGGTTTAATAATTTGGATTTATATGGGGGTTGATCTTCCAAATATCCAGCAATTGTTATGGATATTTTTGGGAGGATTTTTAGGAGCCTCAGCTTTCATTTGTTTAACATATGGGTTGTCTATAGCTCAAGGAAATTTTGCTAGAACAGGTGTTATGAGTTATATACAAATTCCATGTGCAATTTTACTAGGCTCTATTTTTTATGGTGAAAGCCCAAAATTAACAGCTTACTTTGGTACGATATTAATCTGTATAGCTGGTATAGTTGTTATTTATAAATCCAAGATTAAAAAATAAAATGTTTTTAATGATTTCAAAACTAATTAAACAAATTCAATTGAAGTTTTCAGGAAATATTATTGGAATATTTCTGATGTTGAATACGGTTTTAGCTGGACTATTGATGACTGGATTAGTGAAATTTATTATCCAAGATTTGGACTTTAGAGTTTTGGTTTTTGGCAGATTTTTATTTTCTCTGCCAATATTATATCTTTTTGGTTGGATTATTAGAGGCAATCAACTTTTAAAAATTCAAAAGAAAAAGGTGCTTTTGGGAAGAGTTTTTGTGGGAATAATGGGCATGTGTTTATGGTTTTCTGCTATTCAATTTGCTGATTTTGGTCAAGTGACAGCAATTACTCAATCATCGGCGGTATTTGTTGCACTGTTTGCTCCTATATTATTATTTGAAAAGGTTGGTTTTTGGCGCTTATTTTCAATTTTCTCTGGTTTATTAGGCATTATTTTAATTACCGAACCTTTTGATGATAAAGTATCTATTGGCGTCATTTATGCTTTGGGCGTAGCTATAAGCAGTTCAATTTTAGCAATACTTTTAAGGAAATTAGGGAAAACTGATGAACCTATCACAGTAGCTATATGGCACAATACTATAGGTGCAATTCTTTTCTTTATCTTTTTAATAGTAAACTTTCCAACAGACTTTATCTTAAATTATAATGTATTATTTTTTCTAGTTGCTATTGGTATAGCTGGATCTTACTTGCAAATTTCTTTTACATATGCATTTAAATTTGGTGAAGCAGTAGTTTTAACACCAATCAGATATTTAGCGGTTCCAGGAGCTGTAATAGCAGGCTTTATATTTTGGAATGAAATTCCAAGCAAATTTCAAATTTTAGGTATGTTTATAACAATTACATCTTGTATAATTTTAGCCTGGAGAGAATTTATCAACAGTAAAAAAAGTTGTTAGAGTTTTGCTAAAATTTAATCTTGACTTTTGATAGCGAAAGCGTTTTCTTTATAGTTGAGAATGATTATTATTTTATCTTAATTATTCTGAGTAAAATTGATTTTTTAAGAAAGTTTGTTTCCAAAAATTATGACTGATGAATTTAATATTTTAAGACCTTTTGGTCCGCCAATAGGCAAGTTCACTATGCCAAAAAAATTGGTTGTTAAAATTAATAATTATGTTGATCAGCTCATTGAAGATAAGAAAAGAGTAAGCGATTTAAATGTTGCCCATACGCTTGCAGGTCAGGTTACTCAAGAAATTTTATTACCTACTGAGATTGTAGATGGCGATTTGGTTAGGTTATTTTCTGATTTTACAAGTAAATTTATTTTTTCAACAACAAGGATAAAGATAGAGAATTTTAATTTGCTTCATTGTTGGGTGGTTAGGCAGTTTCAAAATGAGTATAATCCAATTCATTGGCATACGGGACATATCTCAGGTGCGGGTTGGTTGAAAGTACCAAAGAGCTTCGGTAATGCAAAAAAAAATAAAAGTAATAATCCAAATGGTAAATTAAATTTTATCCATGGATCAAAACAATTCTTATCAAATCCACGTATAGAAGTTATTCCTGAAGTTGGTGAAATATGCATCTTTCCTCATTATTTAATGCATGAGGTATACCCTTTTCAAGCTGAAGGGGAAAGACGTTCCATTTCTTTTAATGCGTTAGTGGATGATGATATTTTTAATATCAGTGCTAAAAAAAGGGCTTAAAATTTATTTTTCTAAAGATTTGTATACTGATAGCTCCTGCCAGTACTTTTCTGCTAAAGCGTTTGCATCTCCAATTCTCAAAGACAGTCCTCTAATTATTCCAGTTAAGACAGGATCGGCATTGTTTAATTTATTTTGAAGAGTTCTGTTATCAATTTCTCTGAGAGTGCAATTAGTTTTAGCAATCGCATTAACTGTTCTAGGTGCTTCTATTATAGGGCCAACTTCACCAAACATTTCACCTTCAACTAAGGTGCCTAAAATCAAACCTAATTTTGATTTTATCAAAACTTCACCATTATGAATTAAATAAATCTTTTCAGGGGGGTCGTTGTAATGATAAATAGTTTCTCCAGCTGAATAGTTTTTTGTAATCATTTCTGGCATAGAATTTTCCTCTAAAATATCTAATAATTATTATAGGAGATATAAAAAATATTTAAATAATTATTAATTAAATAGCCTGAAAACACCACCGTTTTCTTCGTCTGTTAAAATAATTATTGAGCCGTCGTCTAATACTTCTATATCTCTAATTCTTCCTATATTTTCCTTTAAAACAGATTTTTCTTTAATAGGAATATTATCTTTTAAGTATACAAGATATAACTTCTTAAATTTTAAGGAACCTACTAATAGGTTGCCATTGAATTCCGGGAACATATCTTTATTATAAAAAGCTAGACCAGATGGGGCTATAGATGGGTTCCAATGCCATACAGGGTCTATTAAACCAGGCGCACTTTTACCCACACCAATTTCCCCCCCACCATATTCTTCACCATGTGAAACTATTGGCCAGCCAAAATTTCCACCCTCCTCAATGATATTTATTTCATCACCACCTTGTGGTCCATGTTCATGAGACCATAGTTTTTGATCAACTGGATTAATTGCAAGGCCTTGAGGATTACGATGTCCAATTGAAATAATCTCATTTAACCATGTTTGATTAAATGGGTTTTGCTCTATCTTATCACCATTTAAATTCAGTCTTATAATGGACCCGTCATGAAATTCAGGATTTTGAGCAATATCTCTTATACCTCTATCTCCTAATGATAAATAAATATATTGGTCTAAAACAACTATTCTGCACCCATAATGTATTGGATACCCTGAAGATTTATTACTTGAAAAAATAATTTCATTTTCAATTAAAGAGTTACCTTTTAAGACTCCCTTTTGGAGGATTGTGTAACTTTTAACAGGAGGGTCATATTTACTATAACAGAAATAAACATTGATTTTATTTTCTTGGTTTTCAACATGAACATCAAGTAGACCCCCTTGTCCAACATTGAAAACTTCAGGAGTGTTAAGGATAATAGTTTTTTCCCCAGTTGTGATATTTAATTTAGATAGAATCCCCTTCCTTTCTGAGATTAAAAGTTCTTTTTGGTTTAAAATAGAGACACCCCAAGGATGGGAAAAGTCAGGGCCAATTTTTTCTATGTACATTTCTGCAAATATTGGATTAATAAATGAACAAATTATCAGAATGATAGAGAGATATTTAAATTTAAAAAGCATAATAACCTATACATTTCATAAAGTTTTATTATAATTGTGATAGCAAAATGAAAGAAAAATTTCCAATTTTATATAGTTTTAGAAGATGTCCTTATGCAATAAGAGCTAGAATTATTTTGAAACTTTGTGATCTGAAATGTGAAGTTAGGGAAGTAAATTTAAAAGATAAACCTATTGAACTGCTTTCTATATCTCCCAAAGGAACTGTTCCTGTTTTACATATTCCTTCAAAAAATAAAGTCATACATGAAAGCTTAGAGATCATGTATTGGGCGGTTTTTGAAAACGACCCTTTTAATTATAAAAATTATATATCTCTTGAAGATAAAAATATAATTGAATTATTTGATAATAAATTTAAAGACCATTTAGATAAATACAAATATTCAAATAAACTTGATATAAGCGAACCTGAATTTCATCGTGAAAAATGTAAAGAAATTCTTTCTTTATTAGAAGAAAAATTAAATAAAAACAAATGGCTCAAAAGCAGTCATCCAAGTTTTGTGGACATAGCCATTCTTCCTTTTATAAGGCAGTTTCGGATAGCAGATATTAATTGGTTTGACAATGAGTTAGATTTAAAAAATGTTAAAAATTGGTTAAACAATTTTTTAAATTCAAAAATGTTGCTTGATATAATGGGAAAGAATTTATTTTGGAAGCCAGGAGAGAAATTGATAAATCTATAAATTTTTGCAATTATTAAAATTAAACTTTTTACATTTATCCATCGTTAATTTATTAGCTTTATTAATCTGAGATGTGGTCATCTCCTCTTTAAGTCCATTTAAAACAGCCAGGCTATTTTCATCACCATTTTTTGATGCAATTGTTGCCCATATGTAGCTTTGTATAAAATCTTTTTTAACTCCTCTTCCAAGAACATACATGGTACTTAATAATTGCATTGATCGAATATTTCCTTGCTCTGCAGAATATAAAAACCATTTAGCTGCTTCGTCAAAGTCTTGTTTCACACCTTGTCCATTATGGTACATTAAGCCTAAATTATACTGAGCATTGGAATTTCCTTCTTCAGCAGTTGGCAGCCAATGTTCAATAGCTTGCTTAAATTTACCTTCATTGTATGCTTTAAGACCACTTTCAAAGTCTGCAAGAGCAAAATTATAAAAGTTTAGCAAAAATAGAAATGAAGAAAGAATAAATTTAAATAATAACATTTATCTAAATCAAAAATGAAAATTAATTTTAATTAATATATATACAACCTTACTTTATAAAACAAATTTTTTATTTTGAATTGTAATTAAAAATTCAATCATTTAAATTCTATGTATAGTAAAAAGTCAAATATATAGCGTTGCGCCCGTAGCTCAGCTGGATAGAGCACCAGACTTCGAATCTGGGTGTCGGGAGTTCGAATCTCTCCGGGCGCGCCAC
>MDSZ01148417.1_pt1 | contig 72607 bp, 98 predicted proteins | sample 811201 | NCBI WGS metagenome assembly MDSZ01 (sample SAMN05326647, study PRJNA326480) | marine metagenome | isolation source: seawater | place: Indian Ocean: North | collected 2010
AACCAGAAAAATTATCTTATATTGCTATTGAAGTTCCAAAAGAAGAATTTACTAGATACTATAATTTCTTGGCTGAGTTTTATGGTAATCGTGGTTGGGAGCAGTATTCTATGGGTACTGCTCAACAGGGAATAAGAAATGATGTAGTAGAAAGAGTTCTAAGGGATTTTGAGAGAGGTAAATTAAAGGATTCTAAAAGAAAATATTCTGATGAGTTAGATGATGCTGCTAAAAAAGCAATGGAAGTATTAATCAAAAAACTAAAAACAACTGGTGAACTATTACAAGTTGGTTCTCGTACTCATATTAGAGAAGGAAGAGATATGGTTAGGTATGCGAAGAAGTTAGAAAGAAGTTATGATATAGGTAGATAATATGTGGCAAGAAATCCTAAAGAAAGATATGTCCTACTGCGTTTGTAGTGGACCAAATAAAACTAAGGGTTTTACTTGTAAAGCACATTGTCGCAGTAAAGAAATAAAAAAAGTTAATTCAAAACTACAAGATATTATTCATAAGAAATCAAAAGCCCGTAGAAAGGCTGGCTCTAAGGCATATAAGAAAAAGAATCCAAAAAAAGGCACAGGTAAAAAACCAAAGGGTTCAGCAAGGAGATTATACACAGATGAAAACCCAAAAGATACTGTTCCTGTTGAGTTCAGAACTGCTCAAGATGTAAGAGAAACTTTCTCAAGTTCTGCATTTAAGAGAAAACCTCACAAGAGGCAATCTCAAATAATTAATCTTGTTGAGCAAAGAGCAAGGGTAGCCGCAAGAGAGGCTAAAGACCCCAAAACAAAAAAGAGATTAAAGAGAGCGCATTCAGTAGCAGACCAAAGAAAAAAAGCAAGTAAAAGAAAAACAGAGAGGATGAGAGCATGAGTTGGGAAAATATAGTTAAAAGAAGTTATGAAGAATCAGTAAAATTACAAAGAGAGTTAGATAATAAAAAATACAAAGACCTTTCTAAGAAATTTTTAGAAGAAATTAAAGCAGAAGGTGGGGCTTTAGGAAAAAAGCATCTAATTGATAAGTTCAATATGAATATCAGTAATGTAGAAATAATTCTAACTAGGATGATTATGGAAGGATTAATATTCCGACATAAACATGGTGATTTATATACACACGACCCTGCTAAAAAAAGGTGATTAAATGGATGACTGGAAAATAATTTTGAAAGAATTATCTTGTCCTAGAGCGACTAAGGATTTGAAATTTAATACTAAGAATAGGAATATGGCTATCAAAGATGAGGATATTAAATATGGTCCACTTAATTTAGAAGATGATAAGTATTGGGTTGATTTAGCAGACCATTGGAATACTACTCCCGATGTTGCTAAAAAATCAAAGTGCTCTAACTGTATGGCTTTTGATATTAGTCCTAGAATGAAAGAATGTATGCCTATTGAAGATGTAAAAGGTGGACTAGGTTATTGTTGGATGCACGATTTCAAATGTCATGAAGATAGAACTTGCTATACATGGGCTAAGGGTGGAGCAATTACATCTGATAAGAAGTCTAAGAAGAATCAAATGAAGAGAGAAGAAAAATCTAAGGAAGAATAATTATGAATTATTGGCGAGATATACTTAGAAAATACTCTAAGAAACAAAAGAAAATTATGGCTTTGACTCCTCCCGAAGATGAGTTTAATCCTGAAGATTTTGAAGAACTTAGAGAAGGTGATGTTGAGTTAATGAAAACAGAAATACACTACACTATTTCTGAAGATGTAATTATGAAATCATGTTGTGATGACTGTATTCCTCACGACCAATTAATTAAGGCAGAAGTTAAGAGAACTAAGAAAGGAAAAATTGTATATCGAGGAGAAATATTCCCTGCTTTCAATAAGCCAAAAAGAGCACCTAAAGGTAGCCCTAAGAAATATAGAGTTCTTGCTAGAGTCTATGAAAAGGGTAAGTCTGTAATCAGAATAGTCAATTTTGGTTTTAGAGGTATGAAAGACTTCCTACAACATAAAGACCCTAAGAGAAGAAGAAACTTCAAGTCAAGAATGAATTGTAAAGATAAAAAGAATAAACTAACCGCAGGTTGGTGGGCTTGTAACTTCAATTGGTAAGAGAAGGTTCAATAATCAAAACTAATTACGGAACAAATAGGGGGTCTTGATTTGGCGGAAGGAAGGAGAAGATTTTCAGTTGGAAATCTCTTTAGAAGAAGCACACCAAAACCTAACGATAGACAAATCTATGCTATGGGAATACAGGAGCGTCAAAATAATTACATGATGACCGCCCCTATCATTTACTCAATAGTTCAACAGTCTGTAATTACAAGAACATGTATTACTCAACTCAAGCAGGAGATATTTAGAAGAGGCTACATTTGGGAGAAAGCCTATGAAGCAAGGTGTAATAATTGTGGAAAAGAACATCAAAGACCTGTATCTGTTTGCTCTAGATGTGGTTCGGAGGACTTGAAAAAACCTGACCCAAAACAACTACAGTTCGCTGAAAGGTTCTTAGAGCAGTATGTCAATAAGTCCGAGCAGTTGTTCATAGATGTTCTCAAGGAACTTGAGGATGATTTGAACATCATGGATGATGCTTACATTGTATTAGTTAAAGAATACTTCTTAGATGGAAATGGTTCTATTCGTATGCATAGAATAAAAGAATTGTATAGGGGCGACCCTGTTTCAATGTTTATCTATGCTGATGAAGATGGAACTAGAGGAACTAGAGGCTTTACCTGTATTAATCATAGAAATCATCTAGTCAAAGAACCTCACATGAAATGTGAAGATTGTGGTTCTAATATGTTCCCTGTTCATTATGTAAATAGAGCACATGGGGAGGACCAGTATTTTATTGAGGGAGAAGTATTGCACTTTAGTAAATATAATCCTACTAGATTGTATGGTGTTTCGCCTATATTGACTCTTTACAATTATATTATGACTTTAATCGCTATGGAGAGTTACATTCAATCATCCTATACTAAGAGTAGAATGCCTAGAGGTTTGCTAACTGTTCAAACTAGAAATCTAGAAAGCATGAGAAGTTTTTGGAGAGCAACTAAAGAAAAGTTAGAGCAAGACCCACACTTTATTCCTATCATGGGTGTAGAAAGTGAAAGTGGTAAAGGTTCTGTAGAATGGATTAAGTTTATGGATAGTCTAAAGGAAATGGATTATGTTTCTGTTAAAGATGACTTAAGAGATAGAATATCTGCTTTCTATGGAGTAAGTAAAGTGTTTATGGCTGATAATACTACAAGTGGCGGATTAAATAATGAGGGTATGCAAATTCTTGTTACTAATAGAGCAGTTGAATCAGCGCAAAAAGTGTATAACAACTATGTTTTCCCATTCTTAACAAAACAATTCGGTATAACAGACTGGAACTTAAAACTTCCACCTAGCGAAGAGGAAGATGAAATTGCAGGATTAAGAAAGAGAGAGATAGAAGTAAATATCGCTGCATCTATAAAGAATCTAGGATTTGAAGTAGATATGGATGAAGATGGTAATTTTACATATGAAAAACCTGAACCTCAAGAGCCTGAACCCACAACAGAAGAAAAGGGTATGGATATGGATATTGGAATGGAAACTCCTCTAGAAGAACCGATGACTCAAGAGCCTATACAAGAAACATCTATGGAGCAAGATATAGAACAAGAACCTACTCCTCAAGAAAATCCTCCCGCCACAAGAAATAAAAGGAGAATGAGCGTAGGACCAGATAAGAGATTCACAGGATTACCCGAAGATGCAGGAAATCAAAATGTAGATACAAGAAGTGAGAGGAGAATACCATGACAGAAGATAGTAAGCAAAAAGAAATAAGATTGAGAAAGGAATTAGCACAACTTAGAAAGATTAATGCTAATGAGTCTAGGGTAATTGCTAAAAATAGGGATTTTACTTCTGGTAACACTCATGCAGATACTTCTCATAAGCCTATTCCAACAACAAGAGATATTCCCGATGTTGTTTCTCTACCTGCTAATAAAAGAGGAAAGAAAGAAAATATTCCTTTTTGAGTAGGTGATTGAATGCAATCTTGGGATTCTATTCTTAAAAAAGAAGAATTGCGACAAGAAGAACAAGATAAGTTAGAAGTTATCTCCGATGTTTTAACTGAAAAGTATGATAAGTTAATTTCTTTTGATGAAGAAATTCAAGACTTGAAGGATGCTGAGAGAGAAATTGCTGATAAAATAAAGAGTCAATCGGATAAGAAGTCTAGTGTATATAGATTACAAACTGAAATTTCTGATTTAACTGCTGACTTAAAAGATGCTAAGGAAACTATTAGAGAATATGATTCTAAGGTAAAAGAAAGTAAAAATAAATATAATGAAACAAAAGATATTAATCCTTCAAGAGCAAAAACAATTCTTGACGATGAAATGAAAACTATCAATGCAAATAAAAAAGATGCTGATAAGATAGTTTTAGAAACCCCAAAAAATATAGAGAAGTTGAAAGAAGAACTTAAGAAAACTGGTGGTGTTGGGAAGAGATTAAATGCAAAAAAGAACAAATTACTTGAGCAGATTAAGGAGAAAAAGCAAGAAAGATTGGACTATCTACAAGACAATCCTCAACAAGAAATATTCAGACAGTATAGAAAATTAGGATTAGCGGGATTGAAAAAAGAAATAAACAGAATTAACACTATTTTACAACGCTCACTTATTCTTGAAGATGACTATGAAGAAGAGAAGGAAATTGAAGAAGAAGTGGAAGAAATAGAAGAAGTCAATGAATATCATAAAGAATTATTACTTGAACTAACTACTCTTTACAATACAATATCAATTACTCTTTTACAAGAATATGTAAAAGGAACGCTTATCGCTAAGAAAGATGAAGATACTGGGGGAGTCTATAGAAATTCTGCTGGTAGATTAGAGATTGCAGATTATGAAAGTTTGATTGATATTCCTAAATCAACTCTAGTTGCTATTACAAATGCTCTATCTATTAGAGGAAATAATCAAAATAAACTAACTTCTCTAATTAATCTAAATAAATTCGATAGGGGATTAATGGATAATTTTGACAATAAGAATAATCTAGTTATTGATATTCCTGCTGGTGAAGCAGAAGAAATCATAGGAGATTTTCCTAAGTTAAAGTTTGAAGAAGATTCAGACAATGATAAAGTCATCATTCTAGATTTAAATGAATATTTAGAACCGCTAAAAGAAATAGATTCTACCGACATTCCTGTTGATGATGACAATGTTCCAGTTCAAGAAATATTAGCGCAATACCTGTATATTGTTTCTGGTGGTAAATTAAATATCAATAAGAAGAGAGAAGATATTGATTATAGAGATAATATGAAAGGGCTTTTAGAAAGTTTTACTGCTAGTCAAAAATCAATTACTAATGTAAATCTTAAGAAATTATTAGAAACTGCTTTCAAAGTCGAAAAGGATTCTACAAGGCTTAGTAATTCATTCAAGCAGGAAACTAGAGAACTACAAGAACTATTAGAATCAGAGAAAAACATTGAATTCTTTCAAGGCGATAAATTTAGAAAATACGCACAGGTATTATTAGAAGAACTTAGTGAAGGGCTAAGAGATTACATGAACATAGAAAGTTCTACTAAAATTACTCAAGCGATTAATGCTTTTTTCAGAGTTGTTAAATTTAACTTTAATGTTGAGAATGAAAAAATATTAGATGAAGTTGATAAATTAAATACTGAATTTATCAAAAACAATAAGCAATTAAAAGGTAATTTTAAGGGAGATAGAGATAAAATTGCTAGGCTCGCTAATGAAGTTAGTTCTTATCAAACTAAATTTATTAAAATTTTTAGAGCAGAGGAATTCAATGAATCAAATAAAATACTTGACAGAATTAAATTAGACCTTAAAGAACTTAAAAATAATAAAAATATGTTTGTATCAAGTGAATTCCCTACATTATATGAAAGAATAAAAGAGTGGAGGAGAACCACTTTGTCTGCTATGAAAGAAATAGGTAGCAAGATGAAAAAAGATGGGGAAAATTATATTTACACAAAAGAGGATGAGGAATATGTTTTAACCCCTGAGATGATTAGCGAGGCAATGAAGAACTTAGGTGCAGTAAAATTCCCTAGTGAACTATTTGATAAGAAACAAAAAATGAATGCTAAAATACTAGAAACTAGAATAAAAATTAAACAAAAATTTAGACAAGAAATAATGAAAAATGTTGATTTTATTATTAAAGACATAGTTGATAGCCTTAAAGAAACTGGTGAATCTAAAGAAGAATCATATTGGGATTTGATAACTAATGAGTTAGATGAAATATTAGTCGCTAGAGTTAGTGGAAAGGCAGTTCAAAATATTGGTCTTTATGGAACTGAAAGAGAGGGAGATAAGCAAACAGGTGGAATTCTAACTAATCTTCTAAAAGACCTCGTTGATGAAAATAAGAAGTTTAAGAGAGAACACCTTAACATAACACAAGAAACTAGAACTCAAGAAAAAGATGGTAAAACTATTACTGGTATTTACGATACTAAGAGTGCAGAAGATGTGGCTAATGAAATGACAATTAGACCTGAGCAGTTCAAGAAAGGAGTAGAAATGTTTGCTCAAAGAGTAAAACTAATGACAGACTTTTATGCTAACTCTAGTGAAGTTATGACTACTACTACTTTAATTAGGCAAGAGTTAGAAGAAAGAAAAAATAGAATCTCTAGACAAATCAAACAAATAGAATCAGAAAAGGATGATTCTTTAGAAGCAATGAAGGGTAGATTTGAAGAAAAATTAAAACTTTTAGAAAATATAGATGCAGACAAAGTTCTCTCCGATAGAGCATTAAAAGTAGAAGGAGAAGATGTTGTCAATAACTTTGCTCTTTTAAATCAAATTTTAGATAACGAAAAAGGTAGTTCTCTTTCCAACGCTATGAATAAATTAGATAGGGAATTAGGCAAGTTAGAGGAAATCTATAAAAAACTAGGCGATAGTGGAGATTTATCAATTAAAAATATTAAGAATGCGATGCCCGCATTAACATGAGGCGATAACGATGACATGGGATTATTATAACACAGGAGAAGAAATTACCTTCAAGAAAGAAGAAAAGAAAGAAGAGGTAGATATGGAAGATATACTATCTTCTTTATCCGATAAAGAAAGAAAGAGAGTTAAAAAAACTATTCAGTCTGCTGAACCTACTGAATATTTTGGGCAGGATTTCACTAAGTTAGGAGAACTATTAGATATGATGAAAGACTTAAAATTAATCAAATCTGATAAAAAACTCACAAAGAAAGTTAAGTCTATGGATGAGAGAAACATTGATATTGTTGCTACCGCTACGAAACTGCGTAAGGAGTATGAGTTGTTGTATAGACAGATTGAAAAAATGCTCTATCCTAGAAGAAAAGTAGATGGTGAGGAAGATTACTATGAGCGAGATTAATGAAGATTTATTGAGAATAGTTAAGGCTCTATCTGCTAAAGTAGAGGAGTTGGAAAAGGCAGTTTATCATAAAGATAATTTGCTAATGAAATCTGGATTTGTTGTAGCAAATTCACCTACTCCATCTATGAAAGTTAATCCAGCAGAAAGTGGAGGCGTTCCTGATGTTTCATCTATGGAATGGTCGGATATTCATAAGATGGTAAAAACAATGGGAGGAGAATGAAATGCCCGAAAAAGTAACTAAAGAAGAGAGAATGATTAGTTTAGCAATTGAAAAGGCTAGAGAAGTTAAGGCAAAATTACATCGTAATAACATTGAACCTACTCAAGTTAATACCCTAGAAGCCGAAGAACATTTAGGTGAAGAAGTCAAGAGAAAAGAACCTAATCGAGAAAATATGGCTAATAAGATTAAAATCGAAACTGGTGAGGGAACTCATTCAGGGTATGGTAAAGCAGGCGACTCTTACGATTATAGTTAATCGGGGTGTTACTATTGAAACTATCTTCTATTGAAAAGGATAAACAAGCAGAAGTAGAGTTAGTTCAATTATTTGAAAAAACTAGAGTAGCATTTTTATCTGCTAGAACAGACCCTAAAGAATATGGGTCTATGTGGAGAAAGGCAGTAGAAGAAATTAGAAGAGTTAGTGGTAAAACTAATGTCGCTTCTAAAGAAATTAAAAATTATATTCCTAAAGACCTTTTAGATAATGAAGATTCAGAAAACCCAACCTCTCAAATGGCAGAGGATATCTTTGAAGGAATAAAGATGTTGAGGTATAAATCGGATGCTATTGATGACCCTCTAGTTACTAGATTTGGAGAAAAGAATGTAATTGAGGCATTATTAGATTCTCCCGAAGATATGGTAAAGTTTGTTCATTATGCTATTAGGGCAGATAATAAAACTCTACCAAAGAAGGTTTTTGAAATAAAAGATATGTCTGAGGATTTACTAACTAATGGATTAGAAGGCTTAGATTTAGAAGAAGAGGATATTGCACTTTATTTAATTGAGCATTATGGCGATGGTAAAGATACAAAAGGTGTTGAGCAAGCCGTAGAGAACGCTTTAGAGATGTTGAAAACATTATTCTTTTCTAACTATGATGAAGAAGAATGGGATGAACTTGTTGATATTGAAAAGTCAAATAAATCAGATGAAGAAAAGTCAGTTTCACATTTTGTAATCCCTAACAAACCAATGTATAGAATTTTCACAATAAAAGATATTGAAGAACTCAAAGGCTTTACTGGTGATTGGATAGTCCAAGAAAAATATAATGGTGTAAGAGTCCAATTACATAAAATAGATAATAATATCAAAGTTTTCAAGCATGACGGAACTGAAATAACTGATAAGTGTCCTACTCAAGTAAAGGAATTGAAAGAGAAAAAGTATGGAGATTGTATTCTAGATGCAGAATTAATTCTATTCAAGGGCGAGGATTCTCTTAATAGGACTAAGACTTTAGAGTATTTAGAAAAGAAAGATTCTTTTGATGATACTCATATTTTGAGGTGTCATGTTTTTGATATTATGCGACATGATAATATGAATATGATGGAGAGAGAAATGAGAGATAGAATATCTACTCTTTTCAATAATTATAGTTCTCATTCTTCTACAGAAATAGCATTCCCGTCTAAGAAAGATACTAGAGAAGCCGATAATATGAAAGACTTAGAGGAATATTCTAAGTCAATATTTAATTTACCTACATCTGAAGGAGTAGTAATAAAAGATGCTACATCTACTTACTATCTAGGAACTAAAAAGAATCCTAAATGGATTAAGATGAAGAGGTTTGTAGATTTAGATTTATTAATTACTTCAAAGAAAGGAAATAATTGTGAGTTATCTGTATTAACAAATAAATATTCTGAATATAATAAAATGGAAAAAGATGGTAAGCATTACATGAAGGTAGCCAACTTTAGAGTCAAAGAAGATGTAAAAGAAGGCGATATAGTTAGAGTTAAACTAAAATCTATTAAGAAAACTAAAGATGGATTTAATTTAGTTATTGATGAAGTAATAGAAATACCCGAAGCAGAAACCCCCGATAAAGATACTACTTTAGAAATATTAGAAGAATCAGAAGATGCTAAAATAAAATATGACCTAAAAGAATTAGAAAAAGGTATTAGGATTACAGACCACATACACGGAGAAGTAGATTTACTAATAAAGAGTTCAATGGATGGTTTTGTAATTTATCCTAGTGAACAGAATCTTATGTCTAAGAATGCTTTTGCTGATATTGACCTATGGAAAAAAGAAGCAGAACAGATATTTGAAGATAAAAAGGGTAAATTATACACAGTAATATTTGACTTTATAAAAAGTAAAGATAAAGAAGTTACTAGTAAAGAGGTTCATAATTTCTTAAAGAAAAAGCATAATGATATTTACATGGATATCTTTGGAGGACAACAAAGAAAAATTGAGAATTATATGAGGATGGCTGATGGTATAAATCCTACAAAACCAAAAGGACAACCTAATCAGACCTTTGTTGATGACCCTTCTAAAATTATGAATATAAAAAAAGAATATAAGACTCCCGAAAAATACAGAGAGGGAAAATTTAAGATTTACAAAAGAAAAGATGAGAATCTAAATATTAGTATTCAAGTTGGTGATGAAAATTTAAACTGGCTTGTGGATATTGATGATGAAGAAGAAATGTTTGATTTATTTGGTAAAGGTAAAAAATTCCCTGCTGAGGTTGCTAAAAATATCCAAAGAGAAAAAGTAATTGATGAAGGAGATATTACTTTAGGAGTTCAAAGGCATGGCTATCATGAATATATTATGAGAGGAAATAAGTTCCAATCTAAATTGCATTTTAGAGTATTACCTGTAAAGGATGAAAAAATGTGGTTAGTGTGGACTGGATTTAAACAAAAACCATTAGACTCCGATGAAGATGATGGTGTTTGGAATATTTATGAAGATAAATCAGCAGGATTAAGAATTCCTTATGAAAGCCGTGATTATTAAATAGTAGAAGATAAAACGAGAGTTCCGTTAGCATGACGACTATACTCAAATCATCCGATGGGAATTTCAATATTCTCAAGAGTAGAGATGACTTGATGATAGGTGGATATGCTAGTATCGAAATTGTTGATAAGCAAAATGATTTAATCACCTTGAAGGCTTTAGAAGAAGCAGTTACTAAATTTATGGATAAAGACCGCTTTAGAAATGTTATGACAAATCATTCTAATGTTCAAGTTGGAGAAGTTGTAAAATCATACAGGGATAAAACTGGTAAATTGTGGAAAACAGGAGTAGATGATGTAGGATTCTTTGTTGTTATCAAACTTAGAGATGATATAGAAAAAGCAAAGGAAATTAATAGAGGCATTCGCAAGGGCAACCTTCGTTCATTTAGTATTGGTGGGCAGGCTTTACAGAAAGTAAAGAAGCGACATCAAGACTTAGGGGAGTATAATGAAATAAGTAAGTTAGAACTCCATGAAGTTACTATATGTGAAAAAGGTATAAATCCCGAAGCGAAGTTCGATATCTTAAAGCAAGATAAAGGAGAGAATAACATGAGCGACATTGAAAAGGCTATGGAAGAACTGAACGCACTGATGGATGAGGTAAATACTCTTATCCAAAAGGAAGAAACCGAGAAGATGCCCGAAGCAGAAAAGGGTTCATATATGGATAAAGAGGACATGGAAGATACAGAAATGGCTGATACAGAAATGGCTGAGGACAAAGAAGATATGGAATATGCAGATGAAGAAGCAAAAGCATATGTACCAACTGTTGATGGTGCTGGTGTAGAAATTGGAGAACCTGCTAACAGAGTAGTTATTAGTGGTGGAAAGCCAACTTCTAACGATATGCCTGTTGTAAAAGCATTCAACAATGTAGAGATTTCATCTCTAGATTTAGATGCTTCCACAATTGAAAAAGCATATGAGCAATTTAGAACAGAGCAACTAGAAGCATTGGCTCTAGATAATCTACAAAAGACTTTTGAGGCGAGATTTGCAGATGAAATCTCCACAAGAGAAACACAAATTGCAAAGCAAAACTATGATGCACAATCAGAAATTGCAGACTTGAAGAAGTCATTCAAGGAACTTGCAGATTCTCTAACTGCTAGAGATGATGCAATTATCAAGGCTCAAGAAGAAGCAAGAGCAGAAATTCCTAGTATTGAAGATATCAGTTCTATGTCATGGTCTGATATTCACAAAATGGTAGGGGGGTACTAAACATGTCAGGATATATTAACACAATTGCAGACCTAGAAGCACAAACATACGGAATTAATACAGTTGGTGGAAACGCACTTTTGAAACAATCGGGTGCTATCGCTGGACTTCACACAGGACACGATACATCTCTAGGTGTAGGTAGTGGAACTACCGCAGCATCAGATTTGGGTTCACTATACAATGTTGTTTATGGGCAGAAAGTTTGGTCTATGCTAAACAGAGAATGTAATGCTCTATCTATGATTTCAAAAAGACCATACACATCTAGCGGTTGGAGAGTTCTAAAATCTAGACCTGCTGGTGGTAGCGGTAATACTTTTGGAGTTGCTACAAGTGGAACACTAAATGCTGCATTGTTAGGTGCAGATGCTCCTAGAGCAGATGCTATTGGTGGAGTACCAGAAAATGCAGGGCTTTCTACTGCGGCTGATGGTCTAGGACCAATTGCTCCAACATATGCTCAACTTTTCCAATCACCTAAGATAGTTGCACATCAATTTGATTTCTCTGAATTGGCTATGGAAATGGCTCAAATTGACGATGGTATCGGTGATATTAGAGCACAAATGAGAGAAGATATGGGTAAGCACCACTCAGAAACACAGAACAAAATGCTAGTAATGCCTCTAGAGCATTATGGTGAAAATTCTGCTATGCCTCATATTGAAAGAAACTATACTTCTCTATTGAAGATAGTTTCTAGCAGAGCAGAATTGTTGGCTATTGATGGTGGAGTTATTGCTACAGATACAACAAGTGCATCTAACAATTTGGGTAAGATATTTGGTAGTGAGAGATTCAGTGCTGCTTCTTTCCTAGATGCAGAAGTTGATTTTGGTAGTGGATATGCAGCAGGTGATGTTAGAAGTCTAACTCTAACTATCCTAAATAATCTAATTAGAAACCTAAGAACTGCTGGTGGTTCACCAAAGGTTATCCTAACTGGATATGATACACTACAAGCAATTTCTGATTTGCTACAATCTCAAGAAAGGTTCATGGATAGAAAAGAAATAGTTCCTACTGTAAATGGTGTAAGAGGAGTTAAAGGTCAAGAAGTTGGATTTAGAGTTTCTACTTACTACGACATCCCTATGATTCCTGTTAAGGATATGCCTTCTACAACAAGTGCTTCAACAAGCATTTCTGATATGCTATTCTTAGATACAGACCATATGTGGCTATCTGTTATGAAGCCAACTCAATACTTTGAAGATGGTATTAGCAACGGAAACCCATTCGGTGTTGGAACACTAGGCAACAGGGCTATGTATAGAACTATTGGTGAAATCGGTTGTTCCTTCTTTAAGGGTCAAGGCAAGATTACAAACCTACAATGAGGTGCTCTAGATGACTTACTCAGTAACTCAACTAGCAGACCACAAAGGTTTCTCTTTGCCTAAAGTTTCTGGTGATGAATATGTTGTTAATGTAGAATTAGATATTACATCTTTCGCTTCTACGGCAATTTCAGTAACAGGAGATTTTTTAGCACTACCTAATCAATTTACTGCTGATGCAGGAGAAGATATTAGTAGCCTAGAAGTCGGACAAGCAGTAACACTATCAAATTGTGTAGATTCAGGAAATAACGCAACAGTAACTATTGCTGCTATTAGCGGTCAAGTTCTTACTCTTTCAAATGTTGCGGCAGATGAGAATAGTGATACAATTACAATCACTAACACGCATGAAAAGATAACTGCTTCTTCTCTAGGACTATCTACTATTACCGCAGTAGAAGTTATAGGTCAAGAAAGTCTTGCTAACGGTTTTCAAGTTATTAAATATCTATCAGATACTACCTTTGAACTAAAAGCATTTACTCTTTCAAATGGTGCAGTTTTGGCTACAACAACTGATGCTGGAACTGTGAGGCTAAGAGTTTATGGAAACCTTTGAAGGTGATTCATTTGGTAACAGTAAAACTTACAGGAGATTCTAAAATAGGTAGGTTAGTAGTTCCTAATTCTGAGGGAGCACCCACAGAAATTACTAGGAATGATTCTACTAGCGTTTCTTTGAAATGGGCTTTAGTAAGAGGTAAAGATAGAAACTTATTATTTACCTTTGAAGAATCCGATAGAGAAGAACTATTATCTATTGAAGGGAATATGCAAGCAACTGTTCTAAGGGAATTTGGAGTAGAAACATTAGAAATGCTAGAATCTAGAATTCTGCCTGCTAAAAAAGTAGCATCTAAAGGCAGACCAAAGGGTTCTACAACTAAGAAAACTACCTCTAAAACCAAAAAGGATTAAGTAGAAAGCATTTTCTAAGCGAATATAACGAGGAATCAGCATGGGTACAGTATGTAGAAGTAGTGGCGTTTTAACGAGTAGCGGAATAGTGTCTAACTCTAGAGCACTACTAACTTCTATCCATGCTACAGAGGTGGGTGGTTCGGCAGCGACTATAAAAATCTTTGACGGAACTTCAAATTCTGGTAAAGAAGTCGCCCGAATCACCCTCACCGCAAATCAAACAATAGAGTTTGATATGCATAATGTTATCTGCACAGATGGAATATTCTTTGAAGAAGTTTCTGGTGCAGTAGCGGTTTCCGTTGAATTCGCTTGAGGTAATATAATGGCTGCACTTGATAATGCGACTAGACTAGTAATGACTATACTTTTTGTGGGAACAGTTAGCGGTGCTAATGTTTTCTTTTACGCTAAGTATGGTTCTAATTTTCCATACACACCTATGGCTCATGCCGTATTATTTGGATTAATGACAGTAGGTAGTATCATGGTAGTAAAAGCCATGTTCGATTTATTCTTAAATGATAAAATTGAATTGTGGCTATTAGATAGAAAGATAGATGCTTTTTGGAGTAGAAAGAAAAGAGATTCGGAACAATATTCTAAAATGCAAGAAAGTGCAAAAACTATCGGGATGCCCTTTAATCAATCTCTTCCTATTCAAAATAACTCTAAAACACCCGTACCCATTAATTCTGGTGAGGCAGAAATTAGTAATGAATTCTTAATCGGACTACAGTAGGTGGTTTAGATGTTAAGCGACATTATGGGTATGTCGGATAGCGACTATATGTATAATCAAAGTAGGGCGCATTCAGCAGACCTACTATTTCTTAAGATGAGAGCATGGTTTTGGGGAACCACTTCTACACTTATAGCCCTACTTTTAGGTAACATTGGTGGAGTCTTTGATATTAATATCATGGGCTGGATAATAGACACTATTACGGGGCTATGGGGTCATTGATATGTCATTAATGACTGGTTTTGCTATTCTTGTAGGTGAAGCAGTATTAGGAATATACAAAAAACTACACGCAATTAATTTTGGAATATATGGGGCTACTATGGTAGGTAAAACTACTTTAAATCATCAACTTAGAACTAGGGGAGAAGTTCATCAGATTAATGAAAGAACTGTAGGATTACATAGACCATCTAGAAAAAATGTAAAAATAGATGGAGAAACTAATACTATTAGATGCTCGGATGTTGGAGGGGAAGCGATTTACTGGAAAGAATGGGCTAAAGATATGCAACTTAGAAAAGTTAAGTATGTCATATTTATGATAGACCATAGACATTTAGATAATACTTCTAATTTAGACCATCAGTTAGCATGGAAGTTTCTAGTAGATACTATTGTATCTGATACTTTACCTACTGGTAGAAAAAAGAAAGACAAGGATTATCCTATGGCGGTAGGTATTTGGGCTAACAAATATGATATTTGGGGAGAAAAATATCCAACCGATGACATAGAAAAACATGAAATATTTGAACCTTTTAAGTATGGAATGAGGAAGTTAAACGAGAAGGGAATACCTTGCTTCAAATATATTGTATCGGCAAAATCTGACCCCGAAATGGTATATCGTGGAGTAATGACTATGATTAAGGATTACTGATTATTATGTGGGAAAATGTTCTAAAAGGTAAAGTTCCTAAAAAACTTAGGGCAGAGATAGAAAATAAATTACCTCAAATAGAAATAGTTTCATTTCAGCAGACTAAGGGAGGACATAAGTTATTAGAATTATTTAATACTGAAACCAATGAACGGGGAAAAATTTCAGTTTCTTCTAGTCCTAAATCTAAAGGAAAATATCACTTAGTTATTCAAGACATAAAAAAGAAATTTAAAATCGGGAGAGAAATATAATGTATCAACAACCAAACCTAATAGGAACACAACCAATACAACCAACCTTTAACCAACTACCTTCTGCTTTCTTACCCCCATTAGAAAGGGCTAGGTCAGCAGGTCAAGTAGAAGAATATCGCTATCAATCAATTAAACCAAAGAAGCAACTTAAAGAACTTAGAAAAGTTCTATTACCTGAGAAAAAGAAATTTTTAATATTCAAATATGGTAAGAAGTTTGACATAAAAGATAGGTGTATTATTTGTGGAACTCAGCATGTTTGGGATGCTGGTGATGCACTAAGACCACCTATTCCTCTTACAGAAGTTACTAAAGGCAGACCAATGAGAGGAACTTATTGTCCTAGACACGCATCGCATTTTAAACAACATGAGATGTTAGAAGAAAAAATAATGGCTGAAAAACATGGTTTAGAGTTCAATGCTTACAAACCTAGAATACCTAAAGTTTTAAAATCAGCACCTTTAAAAAATCTAAGTAAAGCAGATGTTACTTCATTAATGGCTTTAGGTTGGTATATTGTTCCCCCTGCTCAAGAGAAAGAAACTCCTAATGATGAAGCATATAGATTAATTACTGAAATTAATTTAGCAACAGAAAGATTAAATTATTTAGTGGGCAACACAGGAGTATCAGTAGCAGACCCTAATGCTACCACGCAAGAAAAAAAGGTGATTAAAAATGCCGAGTAATAGAACAATAGTAAATACAATTACCGCACAACAGGATGCTAATTTTAAGACTGTAAATAATCTACTTTCTCTACAAGATAACCATGTAGAAGAGTTTTTCCAATATCACGGTGAAGATTTTTTAAGTGCTATTGAAAAACTAATGGAGGATGTAACTAAAAGAACAGTTTCTCAAATGCTTTCTAAATTACAACTTTCGGGTGATGGAACTACTTTCAAAGTTAATCCTGACTCTCTTAGAGAATATGAAAGAATAACACAAGAGAATATTGAGTTAGATATTAAAGAAGTTTTATCTTCTGCTCTTAATCAAGAAGTTATTAATCAAAGAAAGTTGGCTAAACAACAATATCTTGAATCACAAGGATTCGGTAATCCTATGGGAAGTCAAGGAGTACAACAAGCGCAAGGTGGATATGGGCAAGCACAACAAATGTATGGGCAGGGATATAATGCAATACAGAATGGTAGTGGCTATCCTGTTCCTCCTGCTGGTAATGATGGTTATGGTCGCCCATATTGGATAGACCCAAATAACGGACAAATGAGTTATGAACCACCAACAGGCGGATTACATCTTGCTGAAAAAGCACAGAAAATAGCGGCTTGGGGCAAATGGTTAATGTGAAGGTGATTTTTTGGTAGCCTTTACTCTCCCTAAAGTTGATGGTTCTAATAGAGTAATAGATGAAAATACTCTAAAAGATTCAGGTGAGATGAATAATATATTAAAACAAGAGTTTCTAAATTTATTGAAAGATAAAACAGTAGGGATTTCTAAAGGAAAAGAATTTGTAAATAATCTGTTTAATAACTATATGGAATGGGGAGAATCTGTAGGGAGCGATTCAGACAGAAAACAACTAAGGAAAGATATTAGTAAAGCATATTTTGATGCTTTAGAAGATACTACATACAATGACCTTATTGAAAAACAAGTCTTCAAAGGTGGCTTACAGGTAGTTTCTGAATTAGTTAAGGGTAAAAAAGCAGAATCTTATTTTAAAGACGGCTTAGATAGCCTACTTATGGATGAATATAAGAAGAAATTAAATGATGTTATTGATGCTTATTCTAGAGCAGGAGAAACATTGTTGGAGAATGCTAAGTGGAGAGCAAAGGCTAGTAAAGAATTCATAGAAGAAACTAAGAATTTTTTAGATGAAAAATCATATGATGTTATTGCGATTAAAAATGACAATAGAAAAAGCCCCTTACAGAATAAAATAGACCCAGTTCTTGTTGTTAAATTTAAAGAGGATGATACCATAGGTAGGTTATCCTTTAAATCAAAAGGTGATTTAGAAAAGGATTTGAAACCCCTATTTAATAACTCAGATATGAAAAAACTAGCAAAAACAAAAAATGACATTTTTGATGATAAATCAGAATATTATGAACATGAAGTTGTTACTGTTGATAGTCCTAAATCTTTCAATTTAGGCTCTAAACTTCAATACGGTATTGACATAGACTTTGAGCAAATAAAAGGATATTCTTTTTCTGAGTTTAAAAAGGATTTACTAAAGTTAAGAGAAGAAAAATACGGAGGTAGGAATGTAATAGAAATACCTATTTTCGCACATCGCTATCTTTTGGGAGATAACAATATTGAAAAGTTACAACAAAATATCTCAAAATTAATTAAAAAGACATATAACACTCTTACTGCTGATGTTACATCCAATACTAATGATGTTCATAATTTATTATTTGAGATTCAACTAGGTGGTAGTTTTTCTGAAAAGAAAAAAGGTGTTCTAAGTGGTATAGGCTCTAGTAAAGAATTTGATAGAATCTTAGAAGGAATAAAACCAGAAGAAGGAGAAGAAGATACTAGACAAATTGCTCTAAGAGAAAAGAGAAAGGCTAGTAAAGAAGGAAAAGAGAAATTAAAAACGGTAGAAAAAGATGCTAAAGAAATTATTAAGAAAATAGATAAGGCTTTGAAAGACTTAAATGATGATGGTTTATTTAGGCTACAACAAGTTAATTTGATTAAAGATAAATTGAATAGAATGGTTAGAAGGGCTAATACTTCTTCTAAACAACAAGAACCTTTAGATGAAAATGATTTACTACCTTTGTTTGTTTTAGAAGAGGCTAGATTAGTTATTGATGGAATAAAACTAGTTGAGAAAGAGATTAAGAATATACTTAAGAAAGAACAAGTTAAAAATTTAAATTCTATAATTTTGACTACTCCTACCGATGAAAAGGATGAAAAGAAAGAAGAAATATCTACTGCACTAGATAATGCTTTTAAGAAAATATTAAACTATGATGTTAAGAGAAAAGGCTATCTTGACAAATATATTACTGATGGATTAACTCCGACTGAAGCCAGTATTAAATTAGAGAATTCTAAAAAGATAGCAGAAAAAATATACGGTAAGGATATCTTTGAAGATGCTAATAAAATAAAGTCTAAAATTAAGAGAGAAACTACCAGCAATAATGCTAGAAAGTTTATAATCAGTTCATCTAAAAAAGGAATACAACCCAAAGAATTGACTATTATTGTTGATTCTAGCACAGGAAAAAAAGCACCTAATTCCGCTAAGAAAGTAGGTGATGGTGTATTTATAGTGCCTAAGAAGAAAATAACTCAAGAGGTTGCTCGTTTATTATCAAAAAGATTATTCGGTAATAGTGATGATTTAAAGGAAGATTATTCTAGAGGTGCTACTGTAATATTTTCTGAAGAGGGAGCATTACCTATAGATTTAGTTAAAGATGAATTGAATTTGGATTCTTACAAAGGAGCATTTAAGACACCTTCTAAATCATTAGATAATAGAAGTATTCAGATTCCTAAAGATATGTCTAGAACAGACTTTGAAAAATCTCTTGAGGGAAAAAAAGAATTACAAAGTAGTCTGCCTGTTTTTGAAGAAGATTCAGATGAAAAGGTATTCAATATCAGTATTCAAATTTTACCTAAGAAGAAGGCAGAATATACAATTGAGCCTAAAAAAGCAACTGCTGGAACAGAAGCGGAAGAAACCGAATTTACATATTTAGATGAGAAGGGTAAGATGTCAGATAAGAAAAGAAAAAGAACTGGTAGTAAAACTAGAGTCTTGACTACTCTAAACGCTTCCGCTAGACAGAAAGCGAGTTCTCAAATAGATTTATCTATAGATTTCATTACTCTACTTTTGAACAAGTTTAGAATTATAAGGAGAGGATAAATATGCCAGTAGCAAGGTCGCCAAGTGATTACAATACTATTGATGCAGATTATTCTCAAGGAAAGGGCTTCTATACTGATGCTGATGTTGTAGCAGACTTATTACAGATACCACAATTTACAGGTTCAACTAATCCTACTTTATCGCAGGTTGGTTCTATCATAAAAAGAGTAGAAGGTATTATGGATGAAAAAATGAAGAGAACTTACAGACCTATTATCTTTAAGAATGAAGTTCATAATTTTCAATTCATTAAACATCCAATGCAATCTTATTATGGAGGATATATTGGTTTTATTCAATTAGATGTTCTTAGACTTAGAAAAGTTGTTTCTTTGAGAGTTTGGCAGGGAAATTCCTACAAAGAATTAGCATCTGCTCAATCTAGTATTACTTTACTAGATAATTTTAGAGATATTTATTCTATTACTTTACAGTTGCCTAATAGCGGAACTGAGTTTGAAATGTTTGCAGATGCTAATGGAGTAGTTGCTAATGATGAGTTTGATATTGCATTTGGAGTTAAAACTACCGCTAAAGATATTACATACTTAGTAAATGGGCAATACCCATCTAACAATGCTCAATTTACTGGTGCTAGTGCTCCTAAATCTTTAACTGTAAGTGGAAAAGAAATTGAAGATTTCTTCTATGCCTTTACAGATAGTGAAGATTCTACTAAAATAAATATATCTTCTTTGTTAAGTGGAGAAGATGGTTCTGATTGTGATGTTAAGATTAAATTGCGTCAATCTTGCACTACTGTAAATACTGATGCTACTTTAACTGTTGCTGATTCATCTAAGTTAGCAGTAGGTATGGTAGTAAGTGGAACAGGAATTACAGGAACAGTAACTATTGCTTCTATTACAAATGCTACAACTGTAGAGTTAAGTGCTGCGGCTACTGGTAGCGGAACAAATACTCTTACATTTACTGCTACTAATTCAACTGTTCCTACTGTTGCTATTGTAGAAAGATTTACAGATAAACAGGATATGAAAAGATTAGGTTCTTTTTGGACTATCGGAGAAGAAAGTAAAATATTCTTTTTAAGAGATTATCCTTACCATACAAATCATTCCATTGTAGTTTCATATATTGCAGGAGATGGTAGGGTAAATGCAGAAGTTCATGACATAGCAACTAAATTAACTGCGGCTGAAATACTAAGACATGACGACCAAACTATACTTATTGCTGAAACAGGAGGAAATATTTCAGTAAAAGAAAAATATGATATTCTTAGAAAAGAGGCTATGGAAGCACTTAAAGGCAAAGGCGACTTGGTGCATTTCATTGAGTAGGTGTTTTTATGACTGAATTTGATAATGCGGTAGAGGCATATAAGAATCATTTAATGGAAACTGATGTTGCTAGAAAAAATACATTTTTACAACTTGCTAGGAATATTGCTAATGTTAGTAAAGATGATGATATAACAATAGAAAATGTTAAGGAAGAGGCTACTAAACAGGTGAAGCAAGAACTAGAACAGAAAGAACAACAGAAAAAAACTCAACAATCTGCCTCTAAACCTAAAAAACAAGGATTTATTTCTCCTAATTCCTTAACTGGAAAAGTTAAACAAATGCTTAGTCGTAAGAAAAAAAACAATTTACCTGCTCCACAAACTAATAATCAACAAATGAATACAGATGAACAAAGAGCAAATGCTGAGATAATGGCAATAATGATGAGGGAGTTAAATAAAAATAAAGATAAAAAACAACCACAGGAACAAACACAGGCACAAACTCAAAGGGTAAATCCTGATGACCTTGTATCTCAAGCATTAGCACAAGCAAAAAAAGTACAGGGAGGCAAAACTAGCCTACAACAAAGAGCGAAGGAAATTCAAAGAGGTAAAACTAACACACAATCAAATAGGGTAAGACAATACACATCTCCTCCAAGACAGTCTATACCGTTGCCTAAAGATAAAAAGATGGATAACATAATGGAAAAAGTAAAGGCAATAAAAGACCCTAACATATTAGCAAGAATTAAACAAATTATAGATGATGAAGAAAAAGTCGGTAAATCATTGAGAATAATTAGAGATGATTTACCTTCAAGCGATTTAATCAATAAAATGAAAATAAATCAAATACTAAAAATGATTGAGGAGTAATTATGGGAACACTCTCTGATATTATTCTAGAAGTAGATAATATTAGGAAGGAAATAGAAAGAGTTACTTTAGAAAGAGAAGATATTCTTAGGGAATTAGGAGTTTCTATTGATGATAAAGATGAAATTGAGAGAATGATTACAAAAGAACTTAGAATCAAAGTAAATAAATTAGCAAAGGAAAAAATAGATGAGGCTATGAGGGAGGCTCTTACTTATGGATGAAGTTTCTCTTTTGATTGATTTAGTTTCATCTAATTGGTCTAGTTCGGCTACTACTTTAGTTAGTGAAGGAAAAATTACTGCCGACCATGTAACTACCCCTAATTTTGTAGATGTTAGAACTCTAGAAAGGGGTAGAGGTGTTAGATATGACCTCTCTCTAAAAGACATAATTATATTTTTTGAGGATTCTCAGTCTATCGAATATCCTACTATACATCTTGATGTTAGTAATGAAAATCATACCTTTACTATGCACATTAGAACTATACATGATGAAAGAGCAGGAACAGATGCTAACTACGGTAAAGATAGGATAAGGGCTTTATACTTGATTGCTCGTCATGCACTTGAGCGAGGGAGGCGTGGCTATACTGCTAGTGATGGTTCTAGATTTAATCAAGTATTTTTAAAATCTAGAAGTGAATCCAATGACAGAAGCAAAAGATTGTTTGGATATAAATTATCTGTAGAAACAAAAAGATTTGCTCGCTCAGTTCCGTAAGTAAGTTTGTAGGTGGAATATAATGGCAAATAATGAAGTATTTTTAGGTAGCGGTGCAACGATGACTCTAGTTCCAGAACTAGATTTCCATATTGAACCCGAAACAACTCCTGCATCAGCACAAACTACTGTTCAGTTAGATACTGCAAATCAAGCCCATTTTAGACTAGTTACAAATATGTATGTAGGATGCACTTTGGAATTATACAACTCTTCGGATGAATTACAATCTACTCACACAGTTACTTCTAACACTAATGACACATTTACATTTACACCTGCTTTGGGAGGAGCAGGAGCATACTTTACACTAAAGGCATATGGCGCACCATGTCCTGCACCAAAAACAGGTTCTATTGCTAGACTAAATGCTGACAATTGGTTAGGATTAGTAGAGTCTGCAACTTTCCCTAATTTAGAAGTTGAAATGAAGCAGATGAATCTACAAATTGGTGGAACTAGAAACTATACATACCAATACAAGGGTATTGAAACTGCTAGTGGTGGAAATATTTCTCTAGTTTCAAATCATGTTGGTTGGTTATATTATTTCTTAGGTAGATGCACTACTCTAAATCCTTCTGCTGATGTGGATGCTAATCCTGACCCATCTAATGTTCACACTATGGCTAGTGGTGCTGATGATGGTAAATTCTTATTAGATACAACTCATATTGAAACTGGTCCATTTGTTTATAGAATTTTAGATACTGGAAAAATAGTTCCACCTCTTGCACCTGCTGATGATACTTTAACAAATATTAACAAATTTACAGTTCCTACTTCTTCTGAAAAGATTGACTATGTATTTCAAGAGGCTAACAATGCAAGCCTGCCTTCTTTCTCTTTAGAATATACATTATCTAAATTATCTTCTACAAACACCTATCAAACTGAAACAGGTTCAGCAAGTGAATCTGAAAACTTTGTTAGAATTGCTAGAGGAAATAGAATAAATACTCTAACATTAACTGCTAATGAAAATGAAGAAGTTAAAATGACTCTTGACTTAAACACATCAGCAGTTACAGAACTTCCTCAAGGAGAAGCATATGAGGCTAGAAGAGGAGTTACGGATGATGCAAATTTCATGAACAGAAAATCTGTTGATGCTTCCCATCTAGAACCATTCTTTTTCTATGACGGAACAGTTAAACTATATGGTAATGAGTTCCTAAAAATTACTAATCTAACTCTAACTATGAACAATAATATACAAGATAAGAGATTCATTGGTGTTGCTGATAGAGGAATTAAAGAGGGTATTCCTTCACAAAGAACATATGAATTATCTTTTACTGCTCTAGTAACTGACGACCAATTATATGAGGAACTTCTAAGTTCTACAGAAAGCACCGCTAGCGCAGATATTTCATTGACCTTCACAAAGGGAAGCAACAGTAATGAAACATTTACCCTAACTTTTGAGGACTATTTCACCTCTACTAACACATGGACTGTTCCTGACGACAAGGGAGTAGTTACGGCAGAAGCAACTCTTACACCTAGAACTTTGAACGCTTGTTCAGCATCAAGTCACTGGATTCTACAGGGGTGAATAATATGGGTCAAGGACTACCATTAAGAGAAAAAATTGCACTCAAGCATTCTAAGAAGCAGGAAAAACCTGCTACAAAAAAGAGAGGCAGACCACCTAAAGTAAAGGAGGAAACTGTTGTAGAAGATGAGTAATTATATTCCACCAACACCGTTTGTTTGTTTGTTGGTTTTTGAGGTGGATAATATGAAAGAAGATAAAATAATTGTAACAGAAAAGAATAGTTTGTTCGCACAAACTGAAAGCACAAAACACTACATTAGAGTAAAACCCGATGTAGAAGAATACCTAGTTGTATGGGTAAAAGAACCTACATGGCTTCAAGCAGAAAAAGCAATGAATGAAGTTATGAAAATAGATTCACGCTCACAATCTCTAGATTTAGATTTGAATGCTATGTATAAATACATGGTTGAAAACTTTATTGAAAAGACAGAGCCTTCACTTTCCAAAATAGATATGCTAAGATTGAGTCCTTATGTTGGGAATCAACTAAAAGAAATACTACCTAATCCTATGAATATGATGGAGGTAGATGAGGAAAAAAACGAATAATTAGGGGAGCACTCAAAGGAAAAGAGAGCGACCCTAAGACAGTTTCATTAATCATGGTATATACATTAGCAAAGGCACTTGCTATATCTCCGTTAGAGATATATAAAATGCCTGTTTCCCTAGTTAAAGACCTACTACAAGTTCATCTAACATTTGAGGAGTTGCAAGCAGAAGAAATGGAAAAAAGTAGGAAAAAACTAGAGAGGAATAGTAATGTCAGACGATGATAGCACAATAAAAATTACTTCCGATTTAGCAAAACTAGAACATTTTGTAGATAGTAATTCTTTCAAATTTAAAGGATTGAGTAAAAAAATTATTGAAACTGCTGATGCTACTAGTCAAGCGGGTAAAGCATGGACTACATTTAGTAGGCTATCATCTGGAACTCCTATATGGGCTGCCCAAAATAAAATAAGGGCATACTTAGAGATTCTAGGTGGGTTTGAAAAGCGTTCAGTTGAAAACACTGAGGCTTTAGCAAAACAAAGAGAAGAAATAATGAGTCAAGTTAGAGTCTATAATGACCTAACTGCGAATGTTGAGGAGTTTCAACATGTAATAAATAATACTACGCCTGTTGGTATGGATTTAGAACAATTTACAGAAATGAAAGAGAGAATTGAGGCAACTATAGAAAGCACAGATACATATCAAAAAATGTTATTGATGACTGGCGATGCTGAATTTGCTAGAAGTAAGGCTATAGATAAAATGAAGGCATCTCAAGAAGAAGCACTTAAGGCTAAACAAAAATTTACTAAAGAATTACAGAATGAATATGCCTTTGATACTAAGAGAATAAAACAGGCTAGAGAGTTAGCAGAAGCAAAAGCAAAAGAACAGGGTCTTAGTAAAAAGGAAATTAAAAGAGCAGGAGATACTGCTACAAAAAAGGCTAGAGCAACAATTAGAAGCCAACAACAATCGGCAATTGGCAGTACATTAGAAATGGGTGGAGAACTTAGAACTAAACTTACTGATATTGCTAAACCTTTAGCCATTCTAAAGGGTATTGCTACCCCAATAGAAACAACTTCTAATCTTTTATTTAAGATAGAGTCAGCAGGAAGAAAATTCCAAAAACGCTCTATGGAATTTACTAATAGATTACAACCTATTGTAAGTATGGCTTTCAAATACTTTATTGCCGCTATTCTAGTTATAGGTGCTATTTTCTTATTAGTTGCATATGCTAAAGAATTTGCTTCTCAATTTGAGCAGTTTGGTATCTTAGATGACCTGAAAAAATATGGAGAAGATTTACTTATATTCGGTCAAAGTGTAATAGATACTGTAATGGCGTTTGTTAATGGAGGTTTTGATGAAGGTTTGGCTAAATTAGGACCACTATTAGACCAAGCCCTAGATTTGATGTTAGACGGTATGGAAATACTGATTAAAGTTGGATGGGTTGCTATTCTAGCAGGATTACAATTGTTAGTTGATTTTGTAGGAAGAATGTTTAATGAGCCTGAATTTAGAGAAACAGTGTTTAATATTTTACTAAAAGTTGGTAAAATAATTTTAATAGCCTTCTTTGTTAAGTATCTAATATCTCAAGTATTGTTATTGATAGGAATATATGCATTACCTATTATGATTGGGGTAATTATTATTGCTGGAATGTATGCAGTTGCTAAATATCTAGCAGAAGAATATGCAGAGCAATTTGAAAAAGTAGTATATTACTTAGAAACCCCGTTTAGATTTTGGTCGGGAGTTTTCAAAGGAATAAGAGATTATGCTGAATGGGTAGTTGATACACTAAGAAATTTTGTGACTAGAGATGGTAGTATGCGTAGTGCGATTATGGGTCGTGCAAGTGGTGGAATGGTAAATAATTCTAATCCTACATTAGTTGGAGAAAATGGACCAGAATTAGTTAAACTACCTCAAGGTTCTAGAGTATTTAATCATCAAGTTACTAAGAATATGACAGGTGGAACTACTATCAATAACTACTTTACAATAAACGCTAAGGACACATCCGATAGCGAAATGAGAAGAATTGCTGATAAACTATCTGGAATGATTAATCAAAAGATAAATAGAAGCACTAACAGTAGGATGTATGGGTGATTGAATGGGTCTGCAAACACATAAAGTTTTTTTGAAAACTAATTTTCATACTAATGCATCCTCTGAGGATTACACTACAGATGTAATTCCTCTAAATGTAACTAGTATCTCCATCTCTACTAGTAAGACAATACCTTCTTTTCCTATTCCTTTGTCTGGTATAGTAACGGGAGAATCAGTAACCGCAGCATTAGATTTAGGAATGGCTAGTAAAACAGTATCTCTAAACGGATTTATTACTGATGCTAGTCTAAAAAAGAACTTTAATGATAGTGCTTTAGAATTTACTGCTTTTGAGTTTGCTCAAATTTTACATTCTTCTGTAGATTCTACTGCTATTGCTAGAAATCAAAGTGTGTCTGAATTAATTATTTTAATGCCTTCTAAAGTGGATGAGAATTATACTCAAGTAACTGAAAGAGATATTCCTTTTACTTATCGCTCTAGAGGTGGTGCTCTTGCTAAAGATAATCATTTAGTTCCATTCCCAAATGATTTCCCTACTAGTAATGTATCTAAAGGACTAGAAGGATTCATTAGAAGTTTTAGTTGTAATATAGAGGCTGAAACTACAGACATTTCATTCAGTCTAGAATTTGAAGTTGCAGAAGTTGTTCCTTGAGGTGATATTTTGTACGAAACTTTAGTAGGAAAACAAAGAGCATTAGTCTTTCCAATTATGTGTAATGCTTTTGCTACAATAGACTACTCCGATAATGTTCCCGATACTGGGAGCAATTCCGACACATCAGATGATGTAGGGTATGGTATTTGGGCGCATGATGACTCTTTTACATTTGAGGCAATAGTTACTCCTTATGATATTAATGGGTATGGAACTTATGCTACTGGTAAAACGAAAAGAAGCATTACTGCTTCTAAAAAGATAATGCCTGCATTAAGTCAATCTGTATATACTGCTGGAAATGAAGGTAATTTTCAAAGTGAAAAGTATATGACTAGAACACAAAGAAAAACACATGAAATGAGAATTTTTGATGCTCCTAATTTTAAAGTTAGTCTAGTGCAAACTGCTACTCATAATGAAAATAATCCTGCCCGATATAAAATATCTGTAGAACTTACTGTTAATTCTGTAACAGAAACAGTAGCAAGCGACACTATAATATTACCTTCATATACTGAGCAGTATGTCTATTCTAGTTTAGAAGGAATAGATACTTTTGATGAAAATGGTGATAGAAGATATTTGCATCTAAGAAGAGGCAGTTCTAAAGAACAGGTTCTTTCTCATAGTGCTGGAAGCACAACTATAGAAATAACTGATTCTAGTGCTTACTTTGTAGGACAAACGATATATTTTAAAAAATCAAATAGTTTTGATTTTGAAAAATTTACTGTTAATAGCATCTCAAGTGGTGCAAGTGAAACTATTGTTGTTGATACTGCGCCATCTTCTCAACTATCAGTTTTACAACAAGTGTATGTTGATAATGATGCTGAACCTACATATCTACAAAAAGGACATCACATAGCAGTTACTTTTAATTTGGGTAAGGGAACAGTATCAATTTATTATGAAGGTAGATTAATTAAAGAATCTAATCATAGTCAAACTACTAATTTTTCATTTGGTAATTCTGATTATTATATTGGTGCAAACGGTCAAGGAACTATGGGGGCTGGTTCTGCTACTACTAATAAACAGTTCATGGGTGAAATGCATGAACTTGCTATAATGGAGGGTATCAAAAAATCATTCCCCTCTAGAAATAATCTATTGCCTACTTTTGATAGAACTTTATTATACCTAAGATTTGAAGAGGTTGATGCTTAATGACATTAAAAGTGTATAAAAAAGGTGTAGCGCATGACTACATAACTGAATTTAACTTTGATGTTCCTACTAATCCTAGAATTACTACATCTTCTGATTCTCCTAGTTCTACTATTAGTGCTACAGATGGTAGATTGTTTGGAGCAGTATATAAGGATGGTTCGGAGGTAGGAACTTATGATGAAATCAAAAGTTCTGCTGGTTTTGTGGAATATAATAATTTAACAAATACTGAGGGCTACAGGATAAAATGTTTTGATTATGCTTCAAATACTGGTATTCAACTTGATACGGTATTGGATTTGGAAGCAAGATATTATTTTGTATTAGTGCATTCAGATGATGAAAACTTGCATCATTTTGCTAAAATCACTAGCATAAATAAAGAAGATGTGGATGGTGCTTCATTTGATTTTACACCAAAACTAGGTAATTCTATACCTAAAGATACTAAGTTTATGTTATTTAAGGGTCCACCTATTACAAGAACAGTAGAACAACTATGCACTACAACAAATACGGATGCTACCTTGACTCATGCAGATACTTCTAAATTGACCGTTGGTATGACAATAACAGGAGAGGGAATACCTGCTAATACTACTATATCTAGTATTACTGATTCTATTAGTCTTGAAATGAGCAATGCTGCTACTGCAAGTACGATTAATAATAGCATTACATTTTCTGGTAATACTAATGCAGTTGCTTTTACTGCTGGAATAAAAAAAGAACTTCAAACAACAATGTATTGTTCTAAACCTCTATTTTATTTCATTGATGATGAATTAGATAAGAAGAATGAATTAAATCACAATACTAAGTATATGTTTAGGTTTAGGGGTGCGGCAGTAACTTCCTCTACTTCTTCTGTAACCCTAGATTCTCACACTACTACATTTGCTACTTGTTCGGATTTTGGAAGTACATTAATAGATTATAGTAAGTTTGAAACTAAGATAAAAATTACTGATAAATTAAGAGAAGCCGATTATGTTCCAGCATCTACATCTATTAGATTTAATGAAACTAGTGGCACAACTAACAATAGTTTTGCAGGAACTTATAGTTCTTCTTTTCCTAATGCTAGAGTTATAGACGATGATGACTATACTAGTTTCAACACTTTAGGGCATAGAAGATATTTACATTATGATTATTCTAAAACTATTTCTAATCTAATACCTAATGTCTATCAAGGTGAAATTATACAGTCTAATCAAAATAGAGGAGGTATTGCTGAAAGTAAAATAGTTGATTCTTTTAGGATAATGCCTAAAAAAGTAGTAGAAAATGATTTGTTTAGAGTAAGACAGACTGTTCATACTGGAAGTTTAAATGAATGGATAAATACTGGATTAACTTTAGGAACTTATGATAGTTCAAATAATAGGTATGATTTCCCATATGGTATATCGCAATCTTTACTACCTACTAACACACAAGTAAAAATTGGAAATAGAATTTGTATAATTGCTACAATAGGTACAGGTTATGTAACAATAGATAAAAGCAGACTAGAAACAGAAAGCACCTTTACGACTTCATTATCTCTTGCACAATATCAATCTATAGAAAATCAAAAGTTATATGTTAGAAGTTTTGATGCTGAAAATTCCATACTCTATTCTACATTTAAACCAATAGAAGGAAGAACTGATGAACTTTATGTAAAACTATCAACTAATAATGTAGGTATAAGGTATCTTAAGGTAACAAGTATTGACACTAAAGATATATTTGCTAACGCTGATGACTTAATACAATTATCTGCTCTTACAGTATCGCCAGTAAATACTGATGCTTATGATTCTAAACCATTTAAGTATGCACTAGGTCAATATGAAATTAGCATAGAGAGATTTTATGGTAATATAGAAAATATACATTCTACTAAAGAGCAAGGTCAAACAATCATGACTATTACTGGTAGAGATAGATTTGCTAAATTGCTCAATCCTATAATAAATAAAAATACTTTATTTAGCACTGATATAATCTATAGTAGTTATAGCCCTATGAGTGATTTTGAGAATGTATCTGCTAATATGACTCATGCAAATTACGGTAGTGAAACTATAACCTTCGCTTCGGCAGTAACTCTAAAAAAAGGAGATTTGCTATTTGTTGCTAACACTGATGCGTTTATAGGGGAGGTGCTTGCAGATTATACTAGCACTACTAGCATAGGTCTTAAAGCAAAATCTAGATATGGAAATATCGTTGGTGGTAGTATTACAGTCAAAAAACTATCTAAAAGACAGTATATTTTAAACAAGGCACTTTCTAGTAATAGATTATTAGAGTCATCTACTGCTTTGGATGGTGCAGTTGATAAAGTATTATCATTTACTAGCGGTGTTAAATTAGAAGCAGATGGAACTGAAAAACTATTAGATAGTGGAAATGCTAATTCTACATTGGAAGTTCTTTCTAGTAATTCAGCAGTAGAAGATAGTAGTCCTGAATCTAACGCGTACTATATTACTGAACCCAAATCTATAGGTTTGGACTCTTTACATAGTCTATCTTTGACTGAAACAGAAGATAGAACTAGTGAGAAAGAGGATTTCATAACAGTAAATACTCTAATGGATTTCACAGTGTTAGATTATTCTAAATCAGATAACGGTGATAATATTGTTACTATAGCACCTTATAATCCTTTAACGCTTGGTAGAGTGGACTATAACTTTCATAATACTAATGACTCTACTTTTCACGCTGATATATTAGGAACAGGCACTTATGCTATAAATACTAATTACATTAGTTTAGACTCTAATTTTTCTACTCTTTTGAGTTATTTGTCAGTTAATAGAGCACAACATGGCGCACCTGTATATTCTAATGATGGTGACTTTTTAGGACATATATTATACATAGAGCAATCATATAACCCTAATTATGTTTTTGTTGCTTTAGATAGAAAAGCGAAAAAATCATACGCTAATGTAGATTTTAAATTTATTAGTTTAAACTCTTCACATACCAAAACAAAATTACAACATGAACTTAATTTCATTAACGGTTCTCATTTACATGGCGGTAAATATGTAGGGCTATTGAATCCATTCCAAGACCAAGATTCTGATGCTTTTTCGGCAAGTGCATTCTTTGATTTCCGCTATTCTTATGATAGTGCTTCATCTGATATTGAATATAAAAGAAGATTTAAACTACCATTGTACCGCTTACTAAATATTGAAAATGGTAACTATGCTATATCAAATAATAATGACTCTCATGATGAGATTAAAAAATATACTAATTACTATCATAATGTTAAAACTAAGATAAATTATTATGCAGAGGCATATAGAGGTAGTAATAAAAGCCCGTTTGGATTCTACGCATCTAAATTAGTGGAAAGTAGTGGACTTGATTCAGTTTATGGTTCTAAATTTCATGAAAGACCATATAACGGTAGTGGAGAAAGTCATCCTCTAGTATTTTTTGATGAGAATGCCTATGCTTATCAAACTGATGAATCAAGTGCTATTAGACAACAAGCGATTATGACTCAATTTGACCCTAAAGTTTCTAGAATGTTTCTTTTTATAAATTCTGATATTCTTCCTTATTCTAATACTAGAAAGGATTCTCTTCTGCAATCAAATAAAGATTTAAGAAATTACAATATTATGGGTATTACTGAGCCTGAATCTAGCGATTTATCTATAGATAAATCCTCTGCTCTATCAGAAGGAACTAGTGTGAACTACAAAGATACTAATTATGTTACTGCTATACCTACTGAAACTAAGGATATAACTACAAATAAACAGTTCTCATTAATGAGATTAACTGAAGTTGTTTATGATTGGGCTTATAATCAAATAGACCCTGAAAATCTACCTAAGTTAAGCGAAACTTATCCTAGAATTCCTTACAAACCTGTAGAAATACATGCTAATTTAAATGGCTCTAGTGCTTTTTCCACTACTGCCGTTGGTAATTATAGCGGAGCAACTATTTCTTTATCCGCCAATCCACATTCGGGAGGAACAGATAATTTAGTGGCGGGAGATTATATTATAGATAGCAATGGTAGATATATAGGGGAAGTTTCATCTTCTAGTAGTGGAAATACTATTACTCTAGTTAGGGATGCAATAAAAACAAGTGCTGGTGATTACTATGTCGGACAACTGTATAAAGCAAATGTAGCAAGTTCTAACTCCCATATTCACGGACATGGAGAAGTAGATAGTTTCAATAGATTTTTTTGGGCTATACATCCACTAAAAGGAACTGTGGTTAGAGGTGTTGATTCGGGAGAATACGGTCATGGTTCATCCTCTGCATTTGATGAAAAATACGGCTCTAATTTAGCATCTAATAGCGCAGGACATAGTTTAGATACAGCAAGAATGCCTCAAATATTTTTACCAATCCAAAATAATGATGCTAATTTTATGAGTGAAAGTGATGCAAATGAAGTTTTTTCTTCTAGAGTTCTTACTGATATGAATAAAATGAAAAATGTCTTTCATACTGGTGGGGGTGCTGGAACAACTGTAACAATTGAAGATGACTTGTATGCTGGTTGTAATTTAGTTTTCTTTAAGGGGTATAACATAGAAGATGGTGGTGGAACTAGAGTTGGAGAAGGCATGACTACCCCTAAACTTGAAAATACATTTAAACTGTATAATGATAATTCTTCGGGTAGTGAGTTAGGTTTTATAACTATAAGACCTAATAATCATATCTTTGCATCCTTTGAGGATTTTCATAAACAAAAGGCTAGAACATATGATAATGATGCTTCAGGTGTTATTATGGGATTCAAACCCCATCTAACACTTAGGAATTCTACCCATGCAACTGAAATAAATCAAGATAACATAAACGGTAATCACACTCACACTTATACCGTAGATTCTCAATCAACCATTAGTAATGGTAGATTTTTAGATTATGTTGATTTAACTGGATGCTATCTAGTTGATATTAACGGTAAATACTATGATGAAGATGGTAGTGAAGCAACTTCATCTAATGTTCCCAACTATAATCCCGATAACATATTCTATGTTCTATCACATGACATAGATACTACTGCTACTGGAACTAAGCATATGCTTACTTTAGATGGACTATTACCTACTAGTAGTAGTTATACCTTTAGAATTATGCAACCCAATCATACTTGCTTCTATCCTAAATCCCCTAACTCGATAAATTTGAATGAGGTATCTCCTAAATACACTAAGAAGGCATATTCGGATGAAATGTATGATAATATATTTGATTATTCTATAAGAGAAAAGCAGGCAAATGTTACTGATTATTCGGGTCAAGGAGTTATGTCTATGTATGTTGCTATTGATATAAATAAACATACGGACTCCAATTTTGTAGTTATTCGAGATGCTGATAAAATATCTCAAATGTTAGATACTGAAACTGAATATAAGATGTGTGTTAGCGATGGAGAAAATAGTTACAAAGTAGGCATGAAGTATGTTGATTCGGGAGATAATATAGGGCATAATCTATATTTTTCTGAGATGAAGGAAATTAACGGAGTTGCGTCTATTAGTGAATACTTCAACTTATCTCATAATGGCGATTTATCTGATTGTAAAAGATTGATGATAGGTTCTACATTAGATATAGCATATGAGGCAGAAGCCTTAGTAAATGACTTAATTGAGAGCGAAGGAATAGTTGTAAATAATTCTACAACAAATAACTATCCTTATCTATTAGCACCTAATTACAAGGGAGTAAATCTTTTTACTGCTATTAATATACTTCTATTGAAGAAAAACAAGAGAATAAATCTAAAAGAAGAAACTTTTGAAATTGTAGAATCAGAAAGTAACGATGTTTATTCTAACATTATTCTAAGTGATTTTGGTGATAATCAAATATATGAATATGAAAAAGAAAAGACAGTATTTGATTTCTATAATGAAGTCATAGTATATGGAAGAATTCACAAAAGAGTTAGCAAAAATTTGAGTAGCATACAAAAAGTTGGTCGAAAAACATTAGAAGTTTATGATAGAAAATTAGAAACACAGTCGGAGGTAAATCAAAGGGCTAGAGATTTATTAAAACTACATTCTGAGAGCAATGAAAAAATTAATTTGACTGTTAGACAAAAAAATATTTCTCAACTCAGACCTAGCGACATTGTTAATGTTGAGATTAGAAGGGAGAATATACCTCTAGACCAGTATCAAGTCCTACAGATAACTCACACCTTAGACGGTATGATGAAGTTACAATTAGGTAAATACAGTAAAGGTCTAGAAGAGAGATTTGCTGAATTACAATTATCCAATGCTGAAACTAATGCTTCGATAAGAACAGAAGAACAAGACACCAATGTAAATTCATATGACTTTTTGGAGAACATTAATATTAAACCGCTTAGAGTCCTTGTTAGGAAGAGAGAGAATAGCAGTTCAGAGGTTTTAGGTTTTGCTAATGTTTTAGGGTTCGTTACTAGATTAGGTCCAACAGGAAATATTACATTAACAAATTTAAGGGAGATAGATTTATGATAACTGATAATATGAAAAGTAAGATTGCTACTCATGTAGTTTCTCTAATAAGTAGTGGAAAGGTGGGTATTGGTGGTAATGCTACTAGCCCTAGTGCTACTGGTTTAGATGTAGATTCGGGTTCTAGCCCTACTGTTACTGTTATTAAAAGCGATGCTAATGTAGTAGAGGCTAAAGTTAGTATTGCTGGTTCAGCAATAACTGGAAAGGTAATTAGAGAGGTTGGTCTTTTAGATTCTAGTAATAATTTACTTTCTAGATTTAATTTTGATGGAGTTGGTCCATTTTCAAGTAGTGAAACTTTAGAAATTTTTGTATTATTGGAGGTAGAATAAGATGGTAAGTAATCCACACTTTTACGGGCAGAGCACAACATTAACACCGAATCAAATTGAAGATGGAGTAGATTTCCCACATACGGGAATAATAAAGGCACTCGCTGATGGGCTAGGACAGAACTATGCAATTAGCGGATTCGACATTACGATTGATAGTGCTACACAAATAGATGTTGGGGCAGGGGTAATATTTAGAGATGGTAAAAGAGAATCAATTAGTGCAGTTAATAATTTAACTTTAGGTAGGACTACTGCTAGTGAAAATTCTTATCACTTAGTTGTCGTTGATAAAGATAAGGCTATTGCAATTAGAAGCCCTAGTGCTAAGGATAAAGTCGCTGACTATACAGTAAGAACACTTACTTCTGGTTCTTCTACTGCTCATATTCAAGGAGATACAATTATTGCCGTAGTAACACATAATGGAAGTAATCCAATGCCTATTCAATACCTAACCGTTGATAAGGCAGAAAATTCTCTTTCTATCGGTTATAGTAATAACGGAACATATACCGAAGTTAGTAGTATTACTGGAACTTCTGCTGGTTTATTTATTAGTAATATTGGAACTGCTACGGTTGATGGTTCTGATAAAGTCTTAATTCAAGATGCAGGTAGTTCCGATGTAATTAAAACTGTAACTGCTTCCTCTATTGCTGCATTAGGTATTTCTGATATTGTTGATGATACAAGTCCACAATTAGGCGGTGATTTAGATGTTAATGGTAATAAAATTACAGGAACAATTGTTCTTGATGGAAATACTTCGGTTGATTCTGGGCATACATTAACAATTGATAGTGATTTAGAATTATCTGTTTCTTCTAATGATGCAGTTATCAAGAATACAAATCAAGATAATGATATAATTTTTAAGGTAAATGACGGTGGTTCAGATACCGAATCTATGAGAATAGATGGGGATATTAATCAAGTTAAGATAAAATCTTTGGGTGTAGGTAGTGCTGCTGAACTAACTATTACTGAATCTTCAGATGATATTACTTTCAAAAATACTGTTCAGGATAAAGATATTATATTCAACATTAATGATGGTGGAAGCGATACGGAAGTAATGAGAATAGACGGTTCTCAAAGTAATGTTGCAGTAGGGGCGACTTTCGCTGAATATAAATTAGATGTGAATGGTTCTATAAGAAGAAAGGGTAATGTTCAAGCAATAACGGAGGCAACGGGTAATGCAATAGGTCCACCTCCTGTAGTATTGTATAATATATTATCAACAGATGATGTTATTTTGGCTTCTGCTCCTACAGGAACTCCACCAAATAATTTAACTCTACATTTACCCGATGCTTCGGGAACAGATATTGGTAGAACATATAGAATAATAGCGATAGATGCAACTAACGCTTTAACTTTGGATAGAACAGGTTCAACAGATGCAATTCATGGACCCGATGATGCAGTTTTATCTTTACCAATTTCACTTTCTACTGGTAAAATATATGATGTTATTTGTGTTGCTGATAACAAATGGATGTTATTAACTCTAAACTGATTGTGTGATATTATGTCTTTTAGACATATACAACAAGTTGGAATACTGCTTGCTATATTAATAGTTACTATTCCGATTATAGTTTTTGATAAAATACAAGAAATATGCATTTCTTTATTTTTTACAAAATAACTTTTTTTAAAAAACCAAAAAAAAGTGCGGGGAGAACCCGCCAATTAAGACAGGTTCTCCCCTTTAGTATGATTAGACCATGCTATCATACAACTTCTACATTCCCAAAGATATACTTTGGTTTCACTACCTACATAGAAACCTCTTATTCTTCTAGCAAGAGTTTTCTCCCCACAATGAGGGCAAGTTTGTTTTAATGTCATTTAATCTCATTATTCCTTTCATTAACGAGTCTTTTCATATACTCTTCTACGCTTTCATCAGTAATATTACTACCACCAAATGCCGCAAAAAAGAGCAACAAAAGAATTGCAATGAAAAGAATAAGACTAAACCATTCCCATGTGCTCATTACCAATCAACCTCCAAATCTACAAATTCTTCTTTTTCTATGGAAAATGCTTTTACATAATTATTTTCTTTTCCATATTGATATAAATCATAGACAAGTTTTGTATCTTTTAGACAATAATCTACCACTTCGTCATATTTACCTGCTTTCCACAACTTAGGAGCATCTTCGCTATCCATTAGTTTGAAATCATTCATGGTGCATTTTACTAGATTCTTTAATCTGAATCTCTCACCATGACCTTTAAGTAAATCTTTAGAAGTGTCAATGTATCTTTTTTCACTTAGATATTTGTGAATACAATAAATGTCTAGGGAATCCCTTAGAATAGGTAAATCAAAAGAAACTATATTATGCCCTAGAAGAACTCCACCCTTTTCAAAATGGTCGTCTAGGTCATACTTTAAATCTCTAAGCGACTTAGTAACATATCCAGTTTTACTAATAGAATCTATTATTGGATTTTCTACATATACTGTAGCAGTATGCCCATCCCATGTAGATACTGTAGATACTTGAAACATGTGAGTATTACCAAAGCCCCCAATGTCATAAGACATATTCTTAGTTTCTAAATCAAGGGCTAGAACAGACATATTATCACTTCTTATTACCATTAGCGGTAGTAGCCCACAACTTAGAAATCTTCTGTTCTTGCTCATCAACAATAACTTCTTCTTCTAAGTCAGTTCTTCTCTTTAAGAAAACAACTATGTTAGTTCCTGCTACATTGAGCATAGAACAACATTCCCAACCATCTTCACCATAGGTATCTAGGCTTTCAATTATTACTTTTGGTCCTTTTGTTACATCAAATACTAATACTGTATTTTCCCACTTCATTAGAATTTCGCCCCCGTATAATTAATTCCCTTTCTATATATTGCGCCTAATTCGATTGCTTTTCTTTTTGCTAGTGTTCCATCACCGTCTTTTTTAGTCAAAAACTTCTCATCTAATACCCTAGAATCAAACTCCTTTGCCTTTTTAATCATATTATTTGCTTTCAGCATGGTCTTAGCCGCACCAGTCGCTACTAACGCCTCTTTCAGCGTTTCCATATAAAAGTAGCCTTGATTATCTCTCCTAAGAGCATTTGTTCTAAAACAGTTTAGAATTGCACTTAGAGAAGTTCCATTAGATAAGTTTTCTTGACCCATTTCTTTTTCAAACCAATCTACTAGTGATATGAAACATTGTCTGATAATAGATGCACCCTGCTTTACATTTCTAGGTTGAACAATAAATCTTCTATCTTCATCTGTAATAAATGGTGCTTCAGCCAAACAGGATAGATGAGATAACTTTTGTAGAATAATCATCCACCTAGAAGTAAAGTTATTTACTAACTTAGCAACTTTAGGATTTCTATTTCTAAGATATCTAATCAATAAAGTATATTCGTGCTTGATTGCATCTGAATACTGAGGGTGGTATTGCATTACTTGTTTCTTATCTCCACCTACCTCTACATATCTCTTGAAAAGCATATCGTAAATAGCAGTAAATTGATTTGCATATTCATCAATCGGTGCATTGTAATCTAATGCTTGACCTGCATATTCATATTGCTTATATCTCATTTTATCTTGAACTGCTAGAGGAACATCTCTAACATAAACAATCATTCTTTGTAGAACACCAGTATTAGCAATTAGATGGTTGAACTTTTCAGGGATATATGTAGTTGCCCAAACAGACCTTTGACAAAAACAATCCATTTCCATGTTATCAGATTCGGATAATGCTTTGGTAATTATCCACCCATTACCCCATCTACTGTTCATTAATTTATTTAGATATACAATTAATCTAGAAGAGTGTTGGGTTTGAGTAGATTTGAAAACACCTGAATATTCAAACTCATCCCAGTGTGCAGTTCCACTACCTTCTAAACTACCCTTTACTCTAGCATATTCTATACCTCTTTCTCCTGTTTCATCATCTACTACTTCTTCTCTCTTGTATTTACCAATGAGAGCAGAATCAGTATAATCAGTTAATGCAAATATATTGTATGGTATAGGCATTAGTTCTTCTTTGTGAATAAACTTAGGGTGTTGGCTATTACTATTCATGTGAGTATATACCTTCTCTAGAATGGGTCGCATAAAGTTCCAAATTTCAGACTTACCAGTTCCGCTAGTTTGAACCCAACAAAAATGTATTCTAGAATCTTCTCTAGCAAACTTACTAGGGATGTGTATAAAATCCTTAGCAATTTGTCCTAAAATAGAATAAGCACCAATAGTAGCAGGAACTTCATTCAAGTATGAAAACTCACCTGCGGTCATAGAGTATTCTCTAATTAGTTTAGGTAGTCCTGCTCTAAACTCATTTTGGTTTTTTATCATTTCATCTAAATACAATTGTTCTTCTTCGGACAATTCTATTTCTTCTTGAGGTATGTCTAACCCATCATCCTCATATATATCTTCTTCAATTACTTCAAAATCATCTGTCATATTTTCACCTTTTCTTCATTATTTAATGTGGTAATAATTCTGTCGGCAAGGGTCTTACCAATCCCTTCAATCTCCTGTAGTTCACTACTACTACATTCCCCAACTTCCATAATAGAACCAAACTGGTCTATAAGTTTTTTACTTTTTTCACTAGATAATCCTTTGATAGTAGAAAGCACATCTACTCTCATATCATCAGTAGATATTCTTTTCAAAAGTTTAGGTTGGATTACCTTTCTTTCCTTTGAAGCCATCTTACAAATAACCGCTATTAGTGTTGATGCTAAGTGTTCATTCTTAACATAGAACGGCTTTGCATCTGTATCTAAAGTTATTCGACCTATTGCACCATAAAACATATTTCTTAATGTTATTCTTCTAGATGCATAAGAGGCTTTACTCTTACTATTTTCTATAACTGTATCTATAGCGTCATCTAAATCTCCGTAAATCATAACTATATTTACATCGAATGCTCTATCCATATTATCTAGTTGATTCCATATTCTTTTACTCATTACAGAACCAATAAAATCTACTGCTGATTTAGCCTCAAAACAAATATCTCCATAAGTATAATCTCCTATCTCTAGCCATTTTTGTTCTACAGGTATTGCATATTTTTGCGCCTTAGTCCTAACTAGATTTACTAATTTAGAACCGCTTCTTTCTCTACTATCAATCATTAACATTATGATACCTCCAACATCTTCCTACACAATACCCATCTGAAATTAATTTTTGACAAGAAGGTGTAGAATAATTACCGAATACTGTAAATTTAGCATGTTTAGTAGTTGTTGCTTTATCCCAATCTAACCACATTTCATCATTACTAGCAAAGGTAACTTCTATTTCTTCTACTACCCTACGCAAAATTTCATTCTTAGTTCCCATATCTAATACCTTTCTACAGGAACTAAGTAAATCACGATACCATGCTACTAAATATGCTCTAGAAATATGTGCTGGATTTTCAGTCGCATTTGCACTATACAAGCAAGGTAATACTGGAAGGCTACCACTATGCTTAGGAACTGAAACCTCTTCTAGAACTTCTTCTATTGGGGGAAGAATAGGGAATGTAGTGAGAACATTACCGCTTTTCCTAAAGGGAATAAATCTAGGTTGCTTAGATAGTTCTAGAATATCCCCTAAATCTGACATAAAATCCTCTTCTACTAACGGAATACAGTAAAGAGAAGCAGAAAGATTGAGTGTATTCGGAACTCTTCTTAATCTACTCACTTGCCCTACTCTATCATCTAGTGTAATATCTTCTCCAACTTTACTAATTAGAAACTCTTTCAGTTCTTTGAAATATGCCTGTATATTTCTAATATCATAAGTAGGTTCACCTTCAATAAAAAGGTGAAACCCCCTACCAGAAAAGAATACAGTATGCACTAATTCTTCTTCTAATACCTTAGACATTATTACTTTCAAATCACGGAATGCTTTTTCTAAACTCTCTCCATCATGTGCATCAAAGTCTAGAAATATCCTATCTAATATAACTGATGATTCTATTTTTGCACTATCTGTAAATCTCTCAAAGTCATAAACTGTGGTATATACATTAGTGTGATTATTCTGCGCTTTTACAAAATCAATGTATTCATTCTTCGTTCTCATTATCTTTCTTTTCATCTGAGGAGCGTTCTTTATGTGGCTCCCCGCCCAAACTTCTCTCGGATATTTCATCTATTTCACCACCTAAATTAAAATCTACTTTTGCTCTACTTAGTAGAGAATTTATTACTGTTGCTACTTTACTTTTCAAAACAGTAGTTACTACCATCTTAATAGCCTCATCAAAATACATACCAACATAATCTTCCTTTACTCTATATTCTCTTAGTAAAGAAAACTTCTGTGATATGCTAAGAACTGAATATACTTCTTCACTTATTACCATTACGGCTTTTTTAATATCAGTTAATTCTACAACAGTCCATTCTTTATTTAATACTGATGTTTTAATCATATCTTCTATATTACTCATAATTTATCACTCAACCATTTTATTTTTCTTCTTAAATCACTTATTTTTTCATGTACTCTAGTCAATTCACTTTGACAACTCTTCAAACGGTCATATATAGCAAGACCAAATAGAGAACAAAAAATAATAGTGAAAAAAAGAACTATTAAGACTACCCCATCCAATAACCTTAACATAAAATCAAAACCCAAATCCGTTCTCCGCAGAACACTTACCATAGAAAGAGCAATACTTTGAACAAGTTGGTGCGTAAAATTTTGGTTCAAAATTCTTTTCCTCGTAAGCCTTAATCAATTTAGCAATAGAATTCTTTAAAGAAGTCATGCTAGTTTTAATAATAGGCTCAACATAAAAATGGTCTGCCGCAGGATAATACCAACCCCAATGACTTACTTCCATTTTAGAGTTAAGTCCATATTTTTCTAAAACTTCTACTGGGCAACTCTCTAACATTAGTTGATAGAAAGCCATTTCTTTTCTCATACCAGAAACTTTACTATCAGACCAATTACCAGTCTTTAATTCAAAAGGTATTAGATTACCATTCTCGATAAATATTCTATCAATGATACCTTGTAATCTAACAGTATAATTCTTCTTTAGAGGATATTTCTTACTGAAATTTTTAGGTATAATTATTTCAGCATCAAACAGTCCTTCATTCACAATAGGTAGGTATTCATGAGTTTTACCTTCACCTCTTGCCTCTAGGAATCTTTGTGCTTCAAAGGATGCTATTGTCATATACATTTCAGCATACTCATCTACAGGAAATAGACTAGAACAATAATCTATCAGTTCTTCTGCTTCCATAGTTTCTGCCTTCTTAATATCAAACTCATTAAAGAATTCTTCTCTAGCATTGTGAACTATAGTTCCTTTTCTCATTGCTTCTGTTTGGTCTTGTGGTAATCTTTCTATGTAAGAAAACTCATACTTCTTAGGACACCATTCGTATGACATCAAAGAAGATTTAGTAATCTTCAAGATAGGTTCTCCATCTTCTCCATAGGTATCAACATTCCACTGATAGCCCATTTCTTTCATTTCATCTATTATTTCTTCATATGTTTTATTCATTTTTTTCATCTCCTTGTGATTTGTGGCTCCTACAATATTTACTACCATTATTGTAGTCATTCCAAGCGTTACATTTTTTCCCTGCGTGGGTTATGCCTTGACATCTAAAACCTTCGGGTCTTATATCTGAGTTGTAGCACTTATGGCAGAATGCTATGTAGTTATCTCCTTTTTCCTTCCATCTACTATATCTAACGGTAACATAGTTTGGGCAATTGTAGCACTTAACTCTAGGCATTAGAACCACTCATCCAATCCCGTTTGTATTGTTCCTAATTTTATATTTTTAGAATCCCACCCCATAGCATCAAATACAGGTTGAGCCTTCTTAATTACCGATTCAGCATAATGTTCCCAATCAGGTTCTACATCTTCAAAATAGTTTAATGATGGTGCTGAATAGTATTTAGCATATCTAGTTTCTTTAGTAACAGGATGAATATATTTAGTATTCTTGTTCCTAGTTCTAACAAAGAAATATGAATCAACCCCTTGCTTTGTAAAATCAAACTCACCGCTTTGTTGCCCTGCTATAATTCCTTCAATACCTTGACCTATTGAGATAGATTTATACTCTCCATCTTTTCTTTTTCCAGATGAAAAGTTCTTTACAGGATTCATACAGGGTTTAGAAATATATCCTCCAATTGATATATCTTTATCCTTAAAGGTTCCATCACAAACTTCTGGTAAATTATGTAAGGAGTATTTCTTCTTGCACTTTGGGCAACTAATTTTGAATCTCTCCTCTTTCAATCTACTTCTTTTTATGACATCTCTCTTATCTGTTTTACCCGATAAAACTTCAACATATTTGTTGTGTAATTCTTTTACAATGTAATTTTGGCTTTTACCTTCTACCCACATATTCAAAACATCTATTTGAACACCTTTTGATAAAGTAGTTTCACTAACTCTTTTTGCCGTGAAACCTGTCATGGTAAATTTGGGCTTATCTAACCATACTCCATCATCCCAAGATACTAATCCTGCGTTTCTGTTTTTAGTAGCACCGACACCCAATGCTGAATAATATTTCTCAAACTCCAACACAACGGGATGTTGTTCAAGTCCGAGAACATTCGGGAACTTCTTTCTAACTTCATTTTCTATCTCCTTGATTACCTTTTGTGCTTTTTCTACACTACCTATTTGAACATAAATAGAATCAGTATGCCCATAAACTACTTTCATTTTATTTCCTCCAATAAAATAGAATCTATCATTTTTCTATTCAAATCAATATCGTGTTTCATCGAAACTAATCTGATTAGAATATAAGTGAAATACCCTACTATTGTAAATTTCCATATAGTATCTATCATCTTAACCCCCCCTCAATGGTGGAAGTTGCTATGAAAGTTAGGCGTAGTGTTATCATTGCTATCGAACTTTCTCTTATCATTTTCAAATTCAGTATCAGCCATTAACTTAGTGAACTGTATTTGTTCTACAATCTTTTCAGGTTCTACAATATAGGCTTCATTAATTTCTGTTAAGAAATCAATTCTTCTAACTGCTGAGTTTCTAATACCTGTGCAATTACCCATGTCGTCTTTTACTATAGTAAATTCAGAAAGTGGACCAATTGTAGCAACTACTTCTCCTTTTACAGTAAGAATCTCTTCCCCTAGTTCATAGTGTATAACTGCCTTAAACATTCAAATCACCCTTGTAAATAGAAAGTTAAGAGGCTCATTTCTATCTTTAGCCATCTGTTCTTGTATTTCTCTAACTACCTTAATTAAATCTCTATTAGTATTTTCATGTAAATAATCTACATCATTGCTTAGTGCATTTAATCTAGTAGTTAAAACACCAATAGTTTTCTGCATGTCTGCAATAGTTTCTGTCTGAGTTTCTAGCATCTTTATCAATTCTTCAATTTTATTCATTTTATTTCCTCCTTAGAGCACCACTAAAAGTAGAGTTAATATTGTGGCTATATTAACTATATTTACCATCATTAGAATCTTATTACTTCTCTTAACATTATCTAATAAATCTTTCATAGTATCGTGGGTCATACTTTGTACTTCTATTAATTCGCTTAAATCAATCATCTTTCTTCCTCCAAATTCCTTTTCCATTTTTACCTGCTATTAATTTCAACATAAAGCCAATAGAGCGAGTGCTACCTACATAAGTGCTATGTCCTGCTTCTTTTAGTTTCTGCACTACAGTATCGGCAGTAAATTCTCTATCACCCATATCATTGACTATCTTTTTGACCGCTTCAAATATTCTTTCATTCATCTAAATTCCTCGCCCTGCGATTTGGTTTCATTTTATTTATTAACATGATAAGCCCATATTCTACACAATTTCTGCATACCGACCATTCTTCATCTCCCAAAACAAATGTTCTAAGATATTCATTTTCACCGCATATCATACAATCACTACTTCCCATTATTCTATCCCCCTTGCTACAAATGCCGCTTCTCTAATTGCTTCTCTAGCACTAGCAGTAATACTAGCGGCTAAGTCCACATCAGCCCATCCAAACCCTTGATATGCTACGATACCATAGAAAGAAGCCATAAGTCTTTTTACCGCCATTTGATTATTATACCACTTTTGATATTCACCAGTATTGTTTTCTCTAGCGTGTTTCATTTTGGCTTTATAGTCATTTCTTAATTCTTTTAATTCTAGAACTGCTTTTGGTAAAAGACCTAATTCATCTGTCTTATAGTATAACATATGAGATTGATGATTATCGCTTAACGGTTTTAAATTTCTAGGGATTAAAATATCTACACCGAATTCTGTAGGTTTTACTGATTTAGTTTCCCATGAGATATTTCTTGCTATCATCATACTAGGATATAGTCCAGCATAATCAAATGCCGCTACTCCTAAATGTAATCCGTTAGTTCCTTCATCTAGGGGATTGTAAATCATAGCACCTTCATAATCTTCTCTATCTATATTCTTATTTCCAGTAGGGGCTTTCCAATAAGCGTTTCTCATAAAGTAGATACTGCCCATATGGGAAGCATAAAAACAAGCATCAAAAGGAGCAATCAGTAATCTTTGTAATGCTACAATAGCCTCGCTAGTAAAATTCTTTTCATCTAATTCTACTAATAACTTTACATCCACATAAGCATATTCTAGGTATAATTCTGTTTCTTCTAACCACGCTCTCTTATAGAACTCATCCATATTATCGAACTTTTGAGTTACTAGTTTTTTATGTCCTAGAACAAGTTCTGAAACATAATCTAAACTCAGAGAAGGTAGCGTTCCTCTTTGTGAATCATTCCATTGTCTTTCAAATGCTAAATCTAAATTCAAAGTAATTCTACCACTAATAGGTTGAGAGATAGGTGTATATCCTCCTTCTTTATACAAATCTTTGGGATTCTTTTTCCTATCAGTCATCCATTGCCCTTCAGATGTAACCCCTCTAACTTTACCCAAAGGAGATAAATCATTGGGGTTCAAATCATTGACTATTAATCTTTGAATCAGTTTAGGTAAATCGAACTTCAACCCAAACCACGCAATTAGCATATCGGGATTATCTCTTTGTAAAACCTTTACAAAATTTCTAAGCATCGCTCTTTCTGTTCCAAAGATATATTGATTTGCTGAATAATCGAATGAAGATAATATTTCTTTGGCTTTATCTTTGGTAGGAAACCAAACCCACTGATAGTATTCTTTACTGTAATTATCATAGGCTACAATAGTAGTGATAACTTCTTCGCCATCATAAAATTGCCATTCCATATCCCAATACCATTTACGCATATCATATTCTACTAACTCAGATAGTGCATCTACACAGTATCTATGATGAAATGTTACATCAGCCTCATATGTTTTAGGAAAGAACTTAGCATCCTTGATAGATTTTAGGTGTTTTGAGTTTTGATAAAATACTCTAATTAAATCTTCACCTTCTAGATTTTTACTTAGTGTGCTATCATCATATTCAAAATCATAGGTTGTCTTGTAATGACTATAAGATTGAGGTCTATTTTCTGAATCTTTCTTAATATAGAAATAAGGTTTGAAAGGCACTATCTCTTCCTTTCTTTCTCCATTCTCTCTCCATGATTTGTAAATTGATTCTCCGTCATTATCACAGATAATCATTTTATCTACTCCATTCTAGGTGCTTTCATAATTATAGCATCAGCAGAAACTAGAACTAATGGAGAATCATCTTTCAAGAAAATATTGATTGTAGATGATTTATCAAAAGCCACATGTAAGGGTGCAGAAAATGAAACAGTAGCGGGTTCTCCAATACAAATACTAGGAATAGTTTCTTTGTATTTACCGCCATTATTAATTGCACCGCTACTAACAGTTAGAGATAATTTAGTTTGTTCTTCTAATTCCTCTGATTCTACATCGAATGTGTAAATGCCAGTTTTTATTATATCACAAGTAGAGATTGCTTCTTCTAATTTAGATGCGTGTAGTTTTGCTCCAAATTCAAAAGTCCATGAATCGCCTCTCCAACTAGGGAGTGTTTCTAAATCTTGCTGAAATGTAATTCCATTAATCAAAACTTCTGCTTGTTTGTAAGTTACTTCCTCTATAATAATAGGCATAGTAGCAACTTTCTTTCCACATGTCAAAGATATGCCTCCATCTATTCTTTCAATAGTAACTTCACCTTTGAATTTTCTAGCAAAGGCTAGAAGTTTCTTTATGCTAACAATAACTGAACCTTCTTGTTCAGCATTAGCATCTATGAATAATTTAACTACACATGTGCTATCTCCATTATAGAAATATACTGATTCTGTAGCAACTTCAATTAATAGGTTATCGCCTAAGTTTTTCTTTAGGCTTGCTCTTTCTAAATACGATTTTAAGTCATCTGCGTCAATTTTAAATCTCATTTTTATCCCTCACAATGTTCCATCTTTTAATTGTGTTAAGCCCTTCCATTGAACTTCTCCGTTCTTAGGAATACTCAAGAAAGTGAATCTCTTACCAACTAATTCAGTGGAATAATTTGCACTCTTAATGTATGCTGAATATTCTGCACCTTTCATAGTATTGATTAGACTTGTTCCTACTATAGTATCTAATTTATAATCAAATTTATTCCATACTGGCTGAGGAGGCTCATCTCTAAATGGAGGCTTAACATGCGTAATGTAAATTTGGTCGCAATCTAATCTCCATGCTTCATCTAATACGGTTCTAAAAGGTTGATTTCTTTGATACCATTCTTGCTGCATAGAAGGCTTAAACGCTCTTATTCTAGCATTTTCCATTCCTGTCATATATAGTGTGCAAGTATTCAACCATGCATCTACTCCATCCCAAACGAATCTAATATCTTCACCGTTAGAAATTGCTTCTTGTGCTAGAGCAATAAATGAACGGATATTTCCTTGTGTTGTATATGCATCTTCATTACCGCTTTCATCAAAGGCTACAGGGTTAAACATAACTATTCTATCAGACGCTTCATAATTTACTTTCCATGTAGGAACTGCTCTACCATCACAATCTAAATAATAAATTGTTTTATCGCAATCCATAGCAAGCCCTGTTTTTCCTGTCTTTGCTTCTCCTTCAATACCTACTCTCAATCTTTTAGTAGATTGCTTGAATTGAGAATTTTGCTTAGATACCAAATCTCTAATTCTAACTAAATCTACTTCTGCTTTCTTTTCTTTATTTACTACATTTGTTTTCATATTTTTTAAACTCATTTTATTCACCAATCCTGTTCTGATAGGAAAAATTTACCCTTTCTTTGTTTTTCTTCATTTAAAGAACCTACACTTTTTTTATTGATTTCTACTTTTTCTCCTTTGAAATCAGTCCAAAGTTTTAGTAATTCCTCTAAACTAGCATAATCCATTTTCTCTTGGAATTTGCTTTCTTTTACATGCACAGTAACGAAGTATTTATTCTTATCAAATCTATCGTCAATCCATGTAATAGTATTAATATCACTGAGGTTAAATATAGCCCCCATGTCATTTCCTTTCTTCTCTCGAAGAACTAATCCTTTTGTAATCTGCAATTTATCACCTTTATCTGTATAGGGCTTTGCACCCTTCCGAATGTCTATTTTCTCCTATAGTTCACATCTATACTATTATGGCGCAAAGACTACCACAGTGGATGTGTTGGTAAAGTGGTAGTTGGAGTATGATGATTAGTTATCAAAACCAATCAAAATTATCCTCGCTAACTTCTGTTTGTGGAGCAACAGGAGAACCTAGTCTTTCATTTACAAAAAGACCACTTACATTTATAGTAACGGGTTCATCGCCATCTTCACTACTTCTCTTAGAAGTTCTTCCAACAACTGTAACAGTAGAACCAATACCAAAGTCTAGATTCATACTAGGAGGAATCCAGCATGTAGTAGTTAGTTCTTGACCGCTTTCATAATCAATCTCAACATCTAAATCTGTTAGAGTTAGGATTCTATTACCGTTAGCAGTAGGAGTCATAACCATTTGAGAAACTGTTCCATCAGTAATGATATATCTTTCACTAGATGGTTGAGCCAATCTTTGTATGTGTTCAGTATCTAGAGCACCTAGACTTACAATCTTATCACTAAAGAAAGTAGCAGTTAAAGCAAATGGGTCTAGTTCTGTAGTATCTCTATATGCTTCATTACCTTCTAGTTCTGAATTAATTCTTAGAGAACCTAGAGTCTTTTCAGTCATACCAAACAATCTTTCATTATCTTCATTTCTAATACAAACGAAGTGAACCCAATCAAATGTTTGAGGATTAAATTCTACACAGAACTTTCTCTTGTAAGAAAATGCATAAGGCTTCATTTGTTCACCATTAATGCTACCAAAGAATACACCACTTCTTCTTAGTTCTTCTTTAGGCATAGGTTTTCCAAAATTAGCATTCTTAGCCCCATTCATATATGTAGCATTATCATACAAAGGAATAATTGTCCTACCATCTTCTAGAGTTTCTGCACCTTCTGGTAGTGAATCTCTAACGATAGTATTTGTTGTTTCACCATCAATACATCTTGTAATAGACCACATTCCATCTTCTTTTTCTACTGCTTCTGCAACTTTAGTATTCATAACTGCACTAAGAGCATCATTTAGATATGCTTCTTTTGCTTGCTTTCTAGACCAGTTCAAAACATCTCTAGGTTCTTCTAATGATATGAAGAAACCAAATGCTTGCGATACTAGGTTGTTGCTTCTTTGTTGTGTAGTATTACCGCTTTTCTTAGAACGGACTACTTGCATAACATAACTTCTCCACAGTGACAAAGTAATCTTAGAGTAAAGTTCTGCGCCATTATCCGCACAGATTTCACTATACTTTTGTTCTGCTTCTTCTACGCTAATTCCTAATACGGAAGAAGCGTTTTTTACTTCATTTTCAATTTGTTCTTGCATTTTTTTCATCTCCTATTGTTTTATTTTTTTATGTTAGATTTCCTACCATCCACGAAAGTATTACCTTTGGTGTCATAGTATTGGAACGCCATTCTGTTTCTCCGATAACCTTTAGAAATTTGAATTTCAAGGCGTTATCCATTCCTTGAGAATTCACAACTACATCATGTAGCCCTAGACATATCTCTTTTACAGTAAATCCTTTATAGACCATATTATGAATATAGTCTAAAACCTCACCATCCTTCTCTAATAGCATATTTACCGCCTTTGCATAGTCGTCTAAGTTTGTTTCAATTTGTTTCACCAACGAGTTGCCACTTGACTTAGTGGCTTGCAATTCCGTTATGGCTCTACGAATATCACCATTTATTGAGTATATAAACCTGCGAAGGTCATCCAAATCAATTTTGCTCACTAGCCCCTCTTTTTCAATAATTTCAAGCATCATGTCGAGGATAACTTTGTCCTGCAAAAGATTGAACCTATAATTAGCACATCTACTTTGTAATGGATGAATTATCTTATGTTTATCATTACAGGTAATTATGAATCTAATATTATTAGAATATCTCTCCATAATTCTTTTCAAAGCATTTTGGGCATCTTTAGTCATACCATCCATTTCATCTAAAAGCATTATCTTAAATGGTACATCTCCCATAGTTACTGTTCTAGCAATCTCTTTGATTTTATCTCTAACAGTTTCCAATTTTCTGTCATCACTAGCATTTACTTCAAAGAAATTATCCTTGAAGAATTTCTTTAGAATATCTCTTGCTAATGCAATACTGGCAGTAGTCTTACCTGTTCCTGCTACTCCGCTAATTAGAACATTAGGCATATTCATTTCTGCTACCCATGTCTGAGCATCTAATACAAAATGCTCTTGTCCTACAATTTCACTTAGAGTAGTTGGTCTATATTTTTCAGTCCATAACATTATAGCACCCCCAATTTTTTTCTTAGTGCTTCTTTTAAGTCATGGATAACTTGACTTAGCCAACCATGAGGTTCACTAATATTGAATCTGCCTATCTCATCTAATAATTCTTGAATATAGAAGTCTGCCTTTTCTGCTTTTTCTATTAACGCTTCTAAATTTCCTGCTTGTTCTGCTTTTTCTGCGAGTTCTTCACTTTTTTGTTTTATATTTCTACTTTTCATTTTTATTCCTCCAAATCAATCTTTAAATTAATTAACTCGTTAAATGCCGTTGATGGTGATTTCTTTACTTCATAAAGGTAGATTATATGAGTAAGTCTTGCTATTATCTCTTTTTTCTTCATTTTTCTGCCTCCATTTTTTTTCTATATCTTTCACAGGCATTTTCTCTTTGTGTGTGTCTTTCGACTGTTTGTTTGTTTGAAGAATTATACCCACAGTTATTACAAAACCAAGAACCATGATAGAAGGACATGGTTTTATCTTCTTCTTCTAAAATAACATTATCTTTTATTTTCCATTCTGTTTTTTTGACAGTAACATTAACCTTTTCAAAAGTCTTTGAAAATCTACCCCTTAGCATCTGAGCAAGCGAATTAATGCTTCTAGGATGTCTTTTGTAATTATCATTTTTTAGTCTTTCAAAAATAGCACTGGCTGGTAATGAACCTTCTTTCTTTAGTATTCTAATTATTCTTTTTTCATATTGTGTCATTGTATCATCTCACATAAAATCATTTAGTGTTGTTTTCTTCATTTCTTTTTTCTTCTTTATTTTAATTTTCTTTTTCTTCTTCTCAATACCCAATAATCTACAATGAGTATTGTTAAGTTTCTTTCTAGCATAATCATGAAACTCCTCATCTTTCAAGAATTGACTAAGTATCTTCTCGTTAGGCAATCCTAGTTTTCTTAGAATGTAGGGCATCTCGCTTTTCTTTTTCCATTTAGGCATATTCATTCTACCGAAATATTTTCCATCATGTGCATATGCTAACATCTCATAGAAGTATTTCTTATCCCATCTTCTCTTAACATAAGCATCCACAAATATCAATTTATTTACATGAATATTTTCAACTAGATAGTTTAGGAATGTAACTTCATTGGGTTGGTTTATCTCAAGTGCCTCTCTAACTTTATCTCTATTAGATGTCTTTAGGTAATGAGATACCAACTCAAAATTTGACATATGGATAGAATGCGGTTCTTCACATCTAGGTGCTATTGCTTTAATAGAATCCTGTAAGTGTTTTTTACTACCTGCAAGTTTAACTTTACACATAGGAACAATACCATTAGGGATTGATTTTTTATCATTAGAAGTAAGAACTACTTTTCCTTTGTAGTTCCTAATGATATTCAAAACTTTATCTTTATCTGCCTTGTAATGTAATTCTTCTATTAGTATGCCCCTATCTCTAGGCACAGAATAAATATCTAAACTACTAGGTATTTCATCTGCATAATAAATGATGGGATTATCCATCATCCCTAAAGCCATTGTTGTTTTTCCTGTTCCTGCTTTACCCACTAATAATGTGGCTCTCTCTTTGTTGATTGATGTCAATCCCATTTTTATCATCTCTTGTCATTTTGTCTTTTATTTTTGTAATTTCTTCAAACCCTTCTAGAGTTAAATGTCGTTTCTGTTTAATTATGTTCATAGCATCTAGAAATAGGCAAAGCCTTCTATCTGCTTCAACTAAGTAATCGGGTATCATCTTAAATATAGATTTAAGAGAATCTCTATGTTGAATCCTTAAGTATTCACAACCATTCAAAGTCCAAATAGTTGCCTTAAGATTTTGTTGTTCTATGAAATCTAGAAGAAAGCCTGTCCTACTTTTACATGGTATTAGATAGAATGCTTCCACTTGATACCCGATTGATATTTTATCTCTCCTTGTAATAGATAAGTGAGGCGTTCCACCTAATGCTAAACCTACAAATATTTTCTTGTCAATCATCTAACTCACCATAGTATTCCAAATCGTGAATTTTATAATTCACATCCAAAGCATCAAAAAAGATTTTTACCGTTTCCATTATTGTGTGCATATATTCTGCACTACAGTTTTTTGATTTAATAGCCATTGTAGTTATCCCATTAAAATATTGATTTGTCTTGTCTTTACCCACTAAGGCAACTACAGACTCCCTATCCACTCTTGAGATAATTGCTTGTAGTGTAGAGTCCTTCGGCATAAACATATTATGAAACTCATCAATAACAGATTGTAGGGCATTCAGTTCACTTCTTTTTAATTTAGAGTAAATCTCTAACTTGATAACAAAGAAGTTGCTATCGGCAAAAAAGGTGCATTCTTCATCCATTAATAGTCCTCCATTTCTTTGAGCGTAGTGCATTCGCTTACATACATATCATTCATTATACTAATAAATCTTACATCCCTTAGCGATGCTTTGTTATTCTTGTATGCTAAACCGCTAGTTCTTATCTTTACCACAACTCTAGGACTAAAGTAGTATTTGTTATCCTTGAAATCTATGACCTGTTTTCTAAGAGCATTCTCTAGCGTTAAACGGGCTTCCTTTGACGGCACATCTACAAAGTTCCCTAATCTCTCAAAAGAGCCGTCATTGGGCAAGGAAACATCAAAGGATTTGAAAGAATTGAACTTTCCAACATTAGAAGAAGTGATTACTGCGAACACTTCTAGGTTGCTAGGGTTATATCTCAAATAATTAGGACTTTTTGAATTTACCAGATATTTTTCATCAGGAGAACAAAGATAAATTCCCTCATAACCCGAACCAATTGATAAATTATATTCAGATATAAAATCAGATGAATTATAATATTCAGCAACATTATCAAACTGTTCTAAATATTGTATTCTTTCAGAAAGAGATTTATTTATTAAAACTTCATTATTTAGATAAAGAATATCATATATAACAAAGTTATCTTCTATTTTATTTACCTCGAATATAGCATTCTGAACAAAGGGTTCTGGTAAATTAGAAGATGTAGGATATAACTCAACATCTCCCTTTTTATTGAACAATGTTATCTTGCTATCCTTTATGTGCATCTGTAAGTAAGGTAAGCCATAGTTTATTCTACAGTAATATCCATCATAATTATCTAACTTCTTAGACATAGAATATGTCATTGGGGAAACAAAAGAGCCTACGGTAATAGTGCTAGTCGGAATCATTCCCTTATGATAATATTCTATTACATTATTCAAAGAAGAATAATTACAATGATTCAAAACCTCTTCTCTTTCTTTGTCAAAGCACTTTGCTATTACACTAATCAATAAATCTCTTCTAGGAATATGAGAAGAGTTACAACATAGTCTAACTAACCATTTCCTTTCAAGGGCTGACATCTCAAGTAAATATGGTTTGAGGTCTGCTTTCTTCTCAAGAATATTATAGATAGTTGATAGAGGAAAATCAGTTTCTCCTTCGGCACTCACATCAAGATAATAGATTACATTTCCATAGTCTAGATAATTAGAATATGATTTATCAACTTCTTCTTCAAAAATATTGAAGGTATTGGGTATTAGTTTTCTAATATATGCCTCTCTATTATGCCCTCTTCTATTTAATATCTTTAGAAGATAGGGGTCTTTAGAATCCAAATAAGTTCGCTTTAGGAGAGTCTTTGTCTTTTGTGGACTTAACTTCTCTATCGCTTCTAAGGCTCGACACATCTTTTTGAACATCATCTAATAACAACTCCTCAAACTTTTTATCTTTATTCAACTTAGTAATTAATTCAAGAATCAATACGGATAATTTATCATGAGAAGGTAGAGATTCTGCTAAATTGTATAATTTTCCCGCTAAATAGTAGTAATCATTCCTCTTCATCATCATCTAACTCCTTAATTAGTCTAAGGTAATTAACAGTCATTTGATTAATTATTTCAACTTCCTCTGTCTTACCTCGCTCTAGGAATCTATGCATCATGTGTATGAATGTTGCTTGAGTAATGGCTGGTGCAAACCTAGCCATAGAATTGTCAAAGTGTATATGCCAGTATGCTACAAAAGAAGCCCTAGCAAAATAATTACCATATCTAACCTCGTTAGCATTATAGACAAAGGTATTCTTTGCATCTCCTTTCAATTTATTGCTAGTTTCATTTACCCACTTAGCGAATCTCTTATCGTTGTTTGCTATCAAATATGCTTTTTTCATTTTAATCTCTCCAATATTTTTCTCTTAGTTCATCACCTTTAATGTAGCATTCTTTACTACAGAATATCATTTTGTCTGCGAAGTTATGCGGTGATACTCCTAACTTCGTATGACAGGTTATGCAAAAAAGAATGTGTAGGTTTTTCTTCCTACTCATTCAAATTCTCTCCTAAGAATTTCTAATAACTCCTTTGCTTCTTCCCTGTTTAATCTAATACCCTTTCTTGTGGGTTTTTCACTTCGATACCATCTGAAATCAACTACATCTATCTTGTAATAATTACCTTTGGTAATAAGTAACTCTTGTTCTTCATCTCTAACTATCTGACCTATTTTCTCAAAATCTTTATTCATGTCATCCACCCTTGTTTAAATTTATCAAGTTCTTGTCTAGAAGTAAAATATCTAGGGGTATCTAATTCATCTAATCTATTAACTACCCAACATACTCCACCTAGACTAGAGATTTGCACTATCTCAAACTGCGCTGAATTAATCTCTATAACCTCTAGTGTGTTAATCTCAGGAACTAATCCATATCTCTTAGTTATATCATTAGCGACTTCTCTAATATTCTCTACCACATATTTGATAATGTGCGCCCTTTGAATAGGTATTTTAGGGGCAACTTCAAATTTGATTTTACCTTTCATATTACAGACTTTACATTTGTTGCCTTCACAAATAGGGCAATTAACTTCTGCATCATGAGGAGCAGGTAATATTACAGTAATCGCCTTTTTCATTCTTTATACTCTCCTATCCATATTATCATACATCGGGCGCAATGGTATCTCGGAGGCATATATTTTGCTCTAGGTAAATTTTCTGCTACTCCATTACACTTTACGCACCGATGATGAAATTTCATTGTTCATCAATCCTAGATTCTTCAAAGGCTTGAATTACTGCATCTAAATCTTCATCATGTTTTTCATCATGAATCTTTTCTTTCTTAATTGATTTAAATAGACTCAACATGAAATGGTGTAAATTAAATGCCATAATTATTCCTCCATCTTCGATTCGCATTTGCATTGTTCAACACGCCTTCCTATTTTGAATAGATTACATTTGTCACATTTAATTGAGTTATTTGTTAAATACTCCATATTTATTCCTCCTTAGTTTCTCCACATTTTTCACAAGTATATTCGTCTATCCATTCTTCAAAATATACCGCATCATCGGCATATCCATCCCATCCATCATACACATGCCCGCCAGTTTTTTTCCATTTATGATTGCACATATTTATTCCTCCAACAGAACTGCTACATCGGTAGTCAAGAAAAGACTAGCGATAGACATAGATGCTACAAAACTATTCTTAGTTACTAGAACAGGGTCATAGACATTATATTGGTCTAGAGGTTTATATACACAATCTATAGCATCAAACGCTCCTAGTTGAACAGTGAGTTTATTCTCATCGTATTCTCCGCCACTATTATCTACTAAAGTTTTGATTGGTGCTGATAGTGCTTTAGCAACTATTTTTTCCCCTAAACTATTACCTAACGCATATCTAGATTGTAATAAAGAAAAACCTCCACCAGTAACAATACCTTCACTCAATGCACATTTAGTAGCGTTAAGAGCATCATCTAATCTTTCTTTCTTTTCCCTCATTTCTAATTGAGAACCTGCGCCAATTCTAATAGTAGCAACACCACCAGTTAGTTTAGCAATTCTAGATTTAATTCTAGCCTTATCATAACCAGTCATATCATCTGCTAATTTTCTTAGCGTGGATATTTTATCTGAAACATCACCAGTTCCACCGATGATAGTAGAGTATTCCTTACCGATAATTACTCTATCACATGTTCCAAATTCATCTATAGAAACCAACTTAGGGTCATCTTTAGATTCATCAGTATATACAACTCCACCTAAAAGTGAACTAATATCTGATAGTTCATCTAATTGAGCATCACCAAAGTTAGGTGCTAAAATAGCACAGACTTGAACGGTTTTCTGTAGTATGTTCATAACTAAATTATCTAAAGCATTACCTTCTATTCCTTTACATAGAATTAGAAGTGGTCTGTTTTGTGCCGAACTTATCTCTAACATAGGTAGCAAGTCTTGAAATTTCCTAAAAGAAATATTAGACATGAAAACTAGCGGGTCATTAAAGGTGCATTTTCCATCTTCGCCATTAGCCATAAGGTGAGAAAGATACCCTTCATCTATTCTAAATCCATCTCTAGTGACTAATTCAGTTTTATGATTCTTCGATTCTTCGACAGTAATAACTCCATCTCTACCTACTTTGTTAATTGCTTCTTGGATAAGTTCGCCTAAGTATTCATCATTATTTGCCGCTATTGTAGCGACCCTTAGAATATCATTATCTTGAATCTCAACGGCATTATCATCTAAGTATTCTAATATCTTTCTTTGAGCCAACTCTAACTCTAGCCTCAACTGGTGTATATTAAAATCATCAAGATTAGATATTTCTTCGCATAACGCTCTAGCAATTACACAAGCAGTAGTAGTTCCATCACCACTAGAATCTTGTGCTTTACTTGCTAAGTTCTGCACCATTTGAATACCCATTTGAACATAAGGGTCATCACTTCTAACATACTTAGTAATAGTAACACCGTCATTAATTATTACAGGGGGTTCTCCCTGTAAAATAACTGTTCTTGCTTGTGGTCCTAAAGTTGGACTTACCGTATCTGCTACTAAATTAATCCCTTCCAGTAATTTTTGTTTTACTTCTTTCCCGTGTAATATCATTTTACTTCTCTCCTTTCTACATTCATTGTTCCATCTTTATTCTTAGTCAATATTGTAAGGCTACCATCTTCATAAACGATAGTCATTCTTGTTATTGTCTTATCTTCAAACATTTATTCACTCCCTTCTAGTATTCTCAAAGTCTTACTCAACTGCAAAGTAGCGAAATATAATTGTTCTTCATTAAAAGGGTCGTTGTAAGGAAGCATTTCTTGAGCCGAGAGAGCCGTCTTTGCTACTTCTATCGCCTTAGAAATTTTCTCTTTCAATTTTTTAATTTCTTCGTCTTTATCAATCATCACATCATCTCCATATCTTCATCCAAAAAACCATGACAGTTAGGGCATTCAATTAGATTCGCATTAACAAAGTTATGGCAATGAGGACACAATATTTCCTTCATTCCTCATCCTCCACAACATGAGATTCATAATATCCTCTAATATCATCTATGTTTATTCCTAGATATTCTGCATAGCATCTATCACTACAAAAGTATCTTGTTCCAACAGGAGTTGTGACGGTCATCACTTGTTTTCTATCATTACCGCAATTAGTACAACTTCTAAACATCAGCCTTCCACCAACCTAGTTTGAAATCCTTTATACAAATCGTATGCCTGTTTCTTATCAGGAATAGTATCTAATAGATTTTTAATAATCATAATTAAAAATTCTAATTCACCGATTAATAATCTATCATCCATTTCTTCTCTAAACAAATCACCGTTTTCTGTAAGGTCTAACATTCCTTTCAATATGTATTCGTATAATTCAATATCATTCATTCTTCTTCACCATTAGTTAAATTAATTAAATGAGAACAAAGTGGGCAACATAATTTATTATTATGTTGTGTCATAAATCTCATAGTGTATTTAGCACCACAAATTTCACACTTTGTTCCCTTAGCAATCATTCCTTATCCACCACACATAGTATCATATTGTATGGAACAAAGATATAATCACTATAAGTCTGATATTCAGGTCTGCTACTAAACATAATAGTTTTACCTTCTAGTGATTTATCTTTTTCACAAGAGATAACTTTACCACTATGTTGTAATCTAGTAAAAATACCGCTATCCTTTCTAACCTTTCTTAGTTCTACAACTGCGTGTTCTCCTACTGCCTTCAATTTCATACTATCATTCCTCTTCTCTTTCTAATTGATTAATATTTAAACCTGCTATGGATAATGCATTACCCCATAATTGAGTTCTAACTACTTCTAGGTTATTCCAAATCTCTAATTTATCAGGTTCATCTTTACACCAAAATCCGTAGTGTTCTTCTCCGCCTAAAACATAAGCGCATTCTAAAACAGATTTCCACTTCGCAACAGTATTAATATCAGTTCCGCTAAAATATGCACTACCAAAAGGATGAGTATGAACCCAACACTTTAGAGGTAATTTCATTCCACCATCTAACTGCTCAAATCTTTTGAAATCTACAAAGCCACCTGTTCCAGTAGAAACAAATATATTATTGTTGGAATCAATAGCATATTGCATTTCTAGGTGTGGTAGTATTTCTGTAGAAGCATACCATAATGCCTTCATAATCTCCATGTTATGTTCCAAATATTCTACATCTTCTATCTTAGTAGCAAGTGAATTTCTAAAAGCATCCTCTAATAGATTAGCCCATGTGTTCTCTACATGGAAAATCGCTTCTTCTCTCAATAATTGCATTTCTTTTGTTTTACTCATCTTCTTTCATCTCCTTTATCATTTCTTCATCTATTTCTTTTTGCGCTCTTTTTAGGGAATGCGCCATCTTTAACATTAAACCTATCTTTTCAAAAAGATAAGATGATGTTTTTTCATATCCTACGATATGTTGTATTGAATTTACTAATGGAGTAAGTGTTATTCTTGTAGCAGAAACATAACTATCACAAGTATTACAAACCCTAGAAAATTTAAAGGGTGTAGGGCTACAACCTACTCCATCCATTTCTTTTTCACATATACAGCAGACATTTTTATCACTCATAGGCTCACCATCTTAAAATCTTCAACTTCATTTTCTCCAAAATATCTTTGAATCCATTGTGCGCCCAAACCTGCTACTACTGCTTGCATAAATTGGACTCCTTCTTTATCTCCAACCCATGAATCTCCTTGACAACTAAATGTTCTAGTGTCATCTCCAATTAACATTTCTTCTAATTCTACACCTGTAACTTTAGAAGATAATAACATGCAGTTTCTACCTTGTGCTCTCAAATCAAGCCAATCTACGCCTGTTCTGTAAAGCATTTTTCTTAGTTGTAAATTATCTACGCAGGCAACAACCAAATCATATCCTAACACTTGTTGTTCTGTTAAGATAGCATAAGGACTAGAAGTAACAACACTATTGTATTTCTCTCCCATTGTCTTAGCCTTATTATTACCTACATCAATTACATCATAATTTTGATAGAGTAAATTCTTAGTTTCTATAATATCGGGGTCTGCTACCGTAATATCATACAATTCAACTCTATCAATAAGTGGAATTAGATAACTACCAATTCCACCTGCTCCTATTACTAATACTGTTTTTCTTCCTGTCATTCTTTTGCCTCCTTATCTATTTCTTCAACCTTAAACTGGCTTACTACATTTATTGCATATTCTCTCATTTTAATTCACCAACTGTTTTATTTATTATATCCGACTTTTGAATTCCTAGTGTATCGAGAATCTTATTCATCTCGGCTCTAATAGCGTTAGTCGAAAAACCGCTACTCTTTGCTATTTTATTTGCGCTGATGTCAATATTATACATTAGACACGCAACTCTAATAACGGCAGGAACATAGCACCTACCTCTATTGAAATGTGTGCTACTCAATCTATTAGTAAGCATCACATTTACTTGTTTAATATTATTTAGAATATCTCTACTAGAAGTTAAACCATTACAAGTTCTTTCTATTAAATAGTCATCACTAGGAATACATTTTAGAATTTTCATACCATAGTGATTTTTTATTTTTCTAAGCAATTTGTTTGTCTGTTTCAAGTTAATGAAGAATTCATTACAAATTACCTTAGTAGTTACTGGGGTTCTATTTTCAAACAGAACATAAGCCACTACTGCTACAGATTTAACTTCTATACTTTCTTTAGTCATTATTCTTTTTTGAAAGAGTTCGTGATAAACCTCACTAACACGCTCATTCAGCGAGGGAAATCCGAACTTGCCTAAATATACCCCACACATCCTTAGACCCTTTAGAATCGCTTTATTCGACTCTTTTAGGTCAGTGCTAGTAGTCTTGTTAGAATATACCCTATTGTTTGAATCTAAAGTAAAATTCGTTCTAGTTTCAAACGGTTCAACTACTAGCACCAACCCACAATCGGAACAGACTAATTCACCTAATCTTTCATCAAAATAATTTGAATGACTCAAACACTCAAAACACTTCGTCTGCATGGCACTATCTAGCCATACTTGCTATAATATATTTATGGTAATACTATTCCTCTTCTCCAATAGTAGAGGCAATTAGGTCATCTATTTTTGAATCTCTTTTACCCTTATTAGCATCATAAGTATTTACAACAGTATGCACCCTTGAAACCATATACTCATCATTCATAGTAGCCAATATTCTAGTCGCTATTTGGTCGCCCATTGGTGAATTGTTATTTGTATTATCTATACAGATAGCATCGGAATATCTACCATTGCCTCTATAGATTCTAGTTTGAACTGCTTGCCTTCCTGCATCCACCGCACTTCTAATTTTATGATTAGGGGTTAATTTCCAGTCAGCCCCAATACCTCTAACCTTAATATGATGAATGTGGCTAAATCTATCATCGGGAGTGTTGTTATTATATTCTACAAATACCTTATCACTATGTTTTTCTATTATGTCCTGTAGCATCTTAGATGCCCTAGATGACACAATATCAGAAGTTCTATTCTGCATTAAATAGTGAATCATTAGTTTTTGTTCGGCACTACTAGGCATCCTTTTCATAGTTAAGAAGAATAATTTTCTAGGTGAAATCTCAGAATAACTATTCGTTTTACCATGTCTAAATGCATTGATAAATAATTGAAGTGCTTCAAAAGACATACTACCCCAAACGCCATCAGATAATTCTATAGCACATTCTCTATCGCCTATTCTTTTTAGATTAAGCAACACTTCCCTTTCAGTAATGTCGTTTTTATTACTATCAATATAAAAGAAACTATATGGAGTTCTATTAGTTAAAGCATATTTAATATCTACTGGTATGTCAATAGCACTTCTAATATCCTTTCTCCAAACATCAATATTATTATTGCTATAAGTGTGGTCTGCTATTTTTAGTATAACTGTAGTTAGCATCCCGATAAAATCCTTTGGATTGTCAAAGGCTTTACCATTTATTGAATAGATAACATTACTGTTTTTTTGAGAAGAATCAAAATCATCAAGTATTGGTTCTTTAGTTACTTTCTCCCTATAAAATTCGATTATTAATGGTAAAGAACTATCTTCCTTTACCACGCTTGCAGACACCTTGATATACAGATTATCTTGATTATTTTTATTATTTGGTGTAGCATTTAATATTTTTCTAATCCACCTGTCAGTAGTGTTTAGCATAGAATTATACATGGGTCTAGCACTACCATTAGCAGGTTTTACTTCATAGTTTGAGTTTGGCTCGGTTCGAGTAATGAATTGTCCTTGAACTTCTACAGTATAACTTAAATCTAAACTACCAACAGTATTTCTTGAGTCGTCAGCAGTTAATAATGTAAATTTGGTATTATGTTTCATGCTAATCACATCAAATATGTATTTGAAGTATCTACATTACAAGCGTCATGCATTTCATTCTTAATCTCCTCAGCAGTTAGGAGTTGTCCTCCACATATTCTACATCGGGTCGCTATTCTCTTTTTGTAAGCCCTGTGGCTTTCAACATATTCGGGGTCTTTTTCTTTCATTTTGTGTCATCTCCATTTTACAAACAAAGCAATCGGAAGAACATTCTTTTTTGTTCTTCTTGTGATATTTACTAAATTTATCTACCTTAGTAAATAGTGAATCTAAATAAGAATCGAAGCCCATATTTACGGCTTCTTCAATATCCCAAAGACAATCTTGGAATAGGGGTTTAATTTTGCGTAGAGATAAATCCTCTACAAAATAATTGTGTAGAATATAATCTATTCTTCTACTTAGAATTTTTTTGATGTTAGGGTCATCAACCATTAGGGGTAGTAGCATTAATTTTATCCTTATGCTACTACCCCCATAATGTGAAGTGTGTAGTGCTTCACTAATCAAACGAGATATTACAGAACTATGTAATACTTATTCAGCAGTTGCCTCCTTGCAATGCAGGAATTAGTGTTACTGATTCTACACTATCCCATTCGATTTCATTTACTGTTGCTCTACTTCTCATCTCTCCATCTACAAATATCCAGTAGTCGGAGTGCTCTTGAATTTGCTCTAAAACACCGCTTGAATCTAGCGACATTTCCGTGTGTCCTGTTTCATTCATTATTGTTACTTGTATCATCTTAGTTCACTTCCTGTATGTTTTGTTCTGTATTTAAACCTTCTACACTAGGTTTTAGTTTTTCTAATGCGTTAAGCACTATTTCTTGATAATTATCTTTAGGCATAAAAGAATCAATATTTATAGAATAGGAATTATATTGATACTTAGACTTCGCTAATATCTTAGCGGTTATTTCTCTTGCCGTTGTTATTAGACGCTCATATCTTCTTTGACTATGTTGTAATCTAAACCTTGTCATGGTTGTCCTATCATTTGCTAAATCATTACCCATTTGAATATACATCTGTTTTTCTAAATCAGACATCATCTCTGTTTCTTTTCTAAGATACCTTTTCCATCTACTAAACGATACATTATTGAACCCATATTGATAATTAGATATATTATTGACTTGACTTGTTATTCGGCAAACCATATCATTGAAAGAGCGAAGTTCTTCGGAAGGGGGTAATTCATCTAGTTTATCTCCCTTTTTTATCACTAAATCATTAGATTGCATTTGTTCTGATAGATTTTCTACTTGAATTTGTAAGTGTTCTAAATCTGTTATAACTGGATTTAACAATCTTTTTCCAGCAATTAAGGCACTTGTATCTTCTGAAAATATGAATGATAGATTATCATGATATACAAAATCATCATCTCTTGACTGTAATTCATCAATCACACCATAATCAGTTAATTGTTCTCTGATTGTATCAGTCATACTCTCTAATAACTCTTTATTAGTGAAACCTGTTATTTTAGCAGTAAGAGAATTTATCTGTTTGGCTATCTCTTCTTTCCTTTCTTTAGCAATCCAAATGTCATGTTCTGCGCTGGCTCTAAATTGCATAAAATATGCACAATATTCTCTAGCAACTCCATGAATCCAATATAATTTGATAGCCTTTACTAACAAATCCTTCTCTTCATCAATTATTTCTTGATAATCTCTTCTATGAGCAATCATTTCACTCATATCTGAAAGCAATGAAGCAGGAGGCTTTCTCTTAGCCTTCATTGCTTTATTGTTTCTATAAATGATTGATGAGAAAACTAGATAGTCATCATTGTTTAGATGAGAAGGTGTTTTCTTGAAACGCCCACCACTAGCGATTTTAATATAATCAAGCAGGTCTATATTATAGAATTTCTCAATATCGAATAAGTCCTCTAGAGTAATATCTCTATCCTCAATCATATCTCTCTCATCAATTGATGTGAGGAGGCTTTCATCTATCCTATAATAAAAACTTTCACAATTAAATCTACTATCTATTTCAGAAAGTAGATTGACTCTATTTTGATGTTTTTGGAAATTATCACTAGCCGTAAATTCTTTGTAAGTCATATCTGCTTCTGCATTTTTTCTCCAATTATTTACATCGCTATCTTCGACATGATGCGGTTGATAATTTTCTTCCAACATGATTCTTCTAGCAATATGATAATTTTCTATGTGGTCTGAACCCAAAACTGTAATATTACCGTTTAGTGTGTTTTCTATCTCATAGTGATATACAATAGAATGCCCACAAATACAATGCCCCACAGGATGACCCCATTCTTCCGCCATTGCTTCTAATCTATCATTCATAGCAACATTTCTGCTTCTTCTAAAAACTCTACCTGTTGCTCTCCATTCTAATCTAGCATCATCATAATTATCTGCTTCAGAAACGGCAACAATATTAGCCATAAGTTTTCTATCCCAATGTCCTCTTGCTTCAGTAAAAGAAGTATTAGTCAATGAAAGACTATTCTCAATCTCTCTTAAAAGTTCTAATTCTTCCTCATAATTTTCATACGCCATACATGTCATCTCCGTCATTTATTTCAAAGTTTCTTTGCTCCTGTAGTATTTGGTCTAGCATCTTATCAATTTGTTTAGGCATACTTTCAAAGATACCTGCTATTACCTTTCTATTAAGACTAATCCAAACTCTATAATATTGATTTAATACTAATTTAGGAACATCATCATCGCCAATCGTGATAACAATTGGGGATATATCGGCATCTTCTACTATTGCAAATTCTATTTGTCTATTCATTGTGTCATCTCTCCTATTACGCTTATTAATGCGAACATGTTTTCATATTCTTTACTTGTCGAATAATTATCTAATCTATCTAAGACTTCATCCGATGCTATTTCTATTACTAAACCTGCTAGTGTTTTAGCAAGTCTTTCTACGCTGGCTTTCGATAGAGAACTACTTAATCTCTTGAATAGTTGCTCTCTATATCTTTCTTCTAGAGCGCAGGTAATACAATCCTCCCTAACAAAAATTTCATGAGTCTTGTCAAATTTTACTGTTACTCCTGCACCATTACATTCTTTACATTTATCTGTCATTTATTTCACCTCTTTAGGAAAGCATACTTTTCTTCTCTTTCCTTTAGTTTATTTTTTATGTGGTCTTTACCCCACCAAATAGGGGGTTCTCTTTTCTTCCATGAAGCAAAAGACCACTTTGCTTCTAGGTAGTAGTGTCTATAAGATTCTATCACAAAATCCCATTCAGTATCGAGGGGATATTGTTGAAAGTAATCTTCTCTATTTAATCTGTATTTATCAGCCATAGCAATAAAAACAGGCGTGGCTTGTTTCCAATCACCATCTTGAATATGAAAAACGGTATCTTTTATTCTAGACTCCGAGCCATGAACTTTACCATATCTGTAGGTATATTCATCACAAAGAGCAATACCATGTTCATATAACCATTTTGCATTGTGATTAGATTGCCTAGCCCAAATAGTGCTAGGGTGATTTAACATAGCAGGCTTCATCAATTTAGAATCAATCTTACTATGGAATTCTTTCAATTGCCTTAGTGTTGGCTCAACATTATATTCTTTTAGATATAGAAAATATAATTCGTTGGTGTGCAACATTTGACAAGTTTCAGTCGGCATCTTTACGATGTGCTTATCTATCATATCTATGACAATTCTTCGTGGACTTCTATATTTTGCAAATATATTCATATGTATCACCTATTAAAAAAAAGAAGTGGGGAAAAATGAAGGGGGAAAAGGAAGCAACCCCCCATACTTTGCTGGAAAACAACTTTTCATTCTTTACTGTATAAACCCCACTATGGCTAAAAGCCTAGAGTATTTATTTATTCTTCCTCAACCTCTATTATACTTGAGTGTAGAGAAACCCTTCTAATGAGGTCTAATCCTAAATCAAATGGATGTCCTCGATAATCAACATCAGAAATATCTTCTCCGATTTCAATACATCCAAAACTATCTGAACTTACTTCTTCTAAGTTAGACATTGCTCGATTAATGTTTCTAATGTTGGGGTATTCATCATACCACTTTCTGCCTTCAAAAACAAACTTTAGAACTTCTACATCTTTCCAAATCGCTTCTTTGATTTCTTCATTATATCCGTCATATAGAGATACTACATAAACTGAAACATTATCAGGTTCAGCCTCTCTACACGCTTCGATTAATTCTCCATTTGAGCGTTCTGTTACAATTGTTACATCACTGCTATATCCCATAATTAATCCCTCGTTGCTCTTTTTTGATTCCAATATTGTAGTCTAATCATGGCATCAATTAGATTGTTATAATTAAAAGAACTTTGATTCTTTGCGTATTCTTCAGTTTCATATTGGTATTTTCTTTTTGCTGATGCTAATTCGGTTTCAACCTGATTTTTGGGATATGCTTCTCTTATTCTCCCGTAGGTATTAACCAAATAGTTTAATGTTAATTCTTCTGTTGTACTGTGTTTCATTTATTTCACCTTTAAATTTAGTAGGGCTTCTCACCCATTCGGACATTTTTCTCCTATAAGTCATGCCTAACTTACTATGTCGAGGGGAATAAACAGAGAACCCTCTAGGAGTATCAATTCTTTGTGGGCTTTCCTCCACAATAGAACAAATTCTTCTTTGCTCTTGTGATAGCCACATAGATAATATTATTTTCTTCGATGCCTCCTTTTGGATGAGGCATTCTTTCAGTTGCTAGAACATATACATTATCTGCTTCTAGCCCCTTTGCCTTGTGAACAGTAGAGAGCATAATATCTCCTTTACCATTACCGTCAAAGACTTTCTCTATCTCTTGAATAATTTCTCCAACAGTGTTTGCCTTGCTAACAAAAATAGCAATACAATCTCTCTTATCTTCTAAGGCGATTGCTTTTTGCTTTCTGTCTTGTTGCATTGCCTTATCTACTTCGTAGTTATGTTGTTGTTGATACAATCCCCAAAATTCACCAACGCCCATATGCATATCTTTTGAAATCTTCTTAACTGAATTAACTAGACCCTTTGACATATCTCTACCTAGAATATATGCTGATGTGCCTTCACTAATCATAGAATAGAATGCGCTTACTAGAGGTGCATTATATCTACATAGAATAATATCACCTTTCCTCGCATTATTGATAGTTGCATGTTCTACAACTTTACCATCTTTTGCATTTTCTAGAGCATGGAAATCTTTGACATATCTGTTTGCTTCTTTTACTACATTCTTAGGGCATCTGAAAGATACACTTAGAGGCAACTCTACAACTTCTCTAGAGTTCTTATCAAGAAGTCTTTGTCTAAACATATTCATTGAATTTGAATCTGCACCTCTAAAACCATAGATTGCTTGATTTGGGTCGCCTACAATAATACAACGACCACCATTTACTGCTCTATCAATTAGTTCTCTTTGAGATTCATTGAAGTCTTGAGCCTCATCTACAAAGAGAATATCATACTTTGGAATAGTTAGGTCAAGAACTAGAGGCAACCAAATCATATCATCGAAATCAATAACATGAGTTTGTTGTTTGCACATCTCCATGATTTTAGGAATTGCTCTTATTGCAATCTCTTCTTGTCTTTCATCATAGAATTGAATATCATATTCATCAATTAATGCATAAATTCCTTGCGTGTCAAACTCGCTAGTTAGAGAACCTTTCATTAAACTGATTAGTTTCTTTAAGCCTGCATAATTGAAATCTTTGCCTAGAACATCTTTGATGATATTTACTAATTTGTAGTTATTCATCTTAGTTTTTATTCCTGCGCTGCGTAGTGCTGCAAATCCGAAAGAATGGAATGTCTTTGCTTCTACATGGTTGGGCAATCTGTCTGCAAGTTCTGTAGCAATAGATTTATTGAAACACAGAAAAGCACACTTCTTATCTCCTACAAGTTTTGATGCTTCAACTATGGTTGTGGTTTTTCCTGCACCTGCACCAGCATTTATAATTAAATGCGAGTCGGTTTCACCGATTACTCGGTATATTTCTTCTTGTTGTTTTGTGGGTTTAAAACTCATTTTTTTCACTTCCCTTTTTGTTGTGTCCGTTGGACTATGATATATGATAATGAAACACTAGAGGGAATTGACACGCTAGTTAGGTTAGCGAATTATTTTTGCGACTCCCCTTCAACTCAACCTCTGTGTTTCTAAGTTCGATTTAATCCTAACAAATCTTATTCACGATTTTATCAGCCTTCGTTTGCTGAATGCTTTTTGTGATGAACTTCATTAGGAGAAGGGTCAATTCCGTTTATAAGGGGGGGTCGAACCGCCCGCCCCCATTTGAAATCCATATTCAATGCTTTAGACCAAGATATAGAGTCGAGGGGGAAGTTTTTTAGTTTTTTACTTTTTTCAGTTTTTCACAGTTTTTTCGAGGGGGGGTCAAAGCGAAACCGTTGCACTGCGAGCCTGTTTTTCAGTTTTTTACTTTTTTAGTTTTATCCCTATAGAGAATAGGAGAGAGAGAGGAAGAGGGGAGGGGCAGGTATATATAGTAGTAATTAGAATGTATCATATATATTATTAAAAAAGTAAAAAACATACTACTATCAAAGATATTATATACTAATTTCTTCATAGTATATATACCCTTCTCCCCCTTTATATACTATCTTTTTTCGCCCCTCCGTAAAAAAGTGAAAAATCGAAAAAACATACGAGTTATGTCTTGAATAATAGGGTTTTCAGAAGGTGGGGAAAAGTTGGGGGTAGGGAAAACAACATAAAATCGCCTATAATATATATAATATAATAAGCCACTAATTCGCCCCGTTTAAAATCCCCCATTTGGGCTATATTCATTTATAGTAATATGAGATAAGATAACAGTATTGGATTAGTTGCTTTGCATACTCGGCAATAGTCGAGATTGGTAAAAAAAATTTGAAAATCTAAAAAAAATAGGCGGGAGGAGAGAAAAACAAAGTGCTGATTCGAGGTGCGACTCTAAATCATATGACTTTTCATTTCTCTCCTCCCATGTGAGTATAATGGGGAGTCGCAGGGCAAATTTTGCGACTATATTCACTCTTCTTGTGTTTCCTCCTCGCTGGAATCTGTGGTTTCAATCTGCATAACCATTAGATTTCCATCCTCGTAAGTTTCTTCACCATTTACCATTTGTAGAACTGCGTGCTTACCTTCAAGAACTTCTTCAAGTCTAGTTCCGATTGTGTTTGCATACATTTGTGCTCTATCTTCAATGGTTCTAGTTTGCTTTGCACCATTTACAGACTTAACTTCTACATCTGCGATGATTGGATGAGTCTTGACTAAATCCATCAAAGCCGAAACAATTGCATTCTGAGCATCTCTCATGACAGAAATAACATAAGGATTCCTGCTGGAACCGCCAAATCTGCCCTTTGCTGATGGTAGAGAAGGATTTGTCAAATTCAAACCCTCTTCTCCAAAATCCTTTGAGAATGCTGAAACTAAAGACCACGCTTTTGATATATCAGCATCCTCTAGTCCGTATTCTTCTTGGTTTTCTACATCATCAATAAATCCATTTATTCTTCTCAAATGGTTTTTACCTAGTTTATCTTCATGTGCCTCACGGAAGAGTATTAACTGCTCCGCTAAATATTCACTTTTTTCTCTGTTCATTTTTTATTCCTCCTTTTTTGAGTTGAGTCGTTTTTTGCCCTGTGACTCATTAGTAGTTTCATCATTTCCATATAGGACTAGGTGTGCAAAGCAACCATATGGTTGTGATATGTTCTTTGATTTCTATATCACTTAACCCCAAATTAAGCCAAATCGAAAGACCAAAAAAAAAGGGTGACTTCCCCCCTGCCTTAGCAAAGGGGAAGCCGTTCTCCGCTCCCTGCGGTTCTTTATCTGGGTTTTTTGACCTATTACCTACTTTAGCCGTAGTGCTTGCCGATTTTCTTCAAATCATCTGCTAATACTGCATTGATGAAGGATTCCTTGAGTTTCTTAGGAACTTCGGTTTGCATGTTGTCCAAATCAGCCTCAAGGGTTTCTTTTCTTGACACTAATCCCTCAAGTGCTTTGTCTGCATCTTTGACCTTGTAGTATCTCCATTCATTGTTGATGTATGGTATTGACGCAGCCTCTACAATTTCACAGAACTCATTGGTTTTGTCAATGACCTTGTTAAATGCTTGATATACTGCTTTCTTGCCCTCTTTCGCTGCATCATTCGTTTTTGCATTGCTTTCAGCCTCAACTGCTTTACCAAACTGCTTTACTGCAATTCTAAGTTGTTTTGCCGCTAAGTATTCGGGTGTTTCTTCATCATTCTCGAACATCTCAAGTCTTTGTTGGTCTGTATATTTCACCTCACTATTGGTACGCTCGTTTTCACACTTTAGAACTACTCTAGCCATTAGAGCAGTGTGAAACGGTTTTTCAACCGTATGGGTATTCAATTTTAGGCTCGCTTCTTTCTTTTCTTCTTTTTTCGAGATTTTATTACCTCCTCGATATAGAGCCTACTAATCATGGTTATAGGGTTTTAACAAAGCAACACCATATGGTTGTATTGCGCTTTGCGCTGATACTACCCCAAAAAAATAAAAAAAAATCGAGAGGGCGAGAAATTTTTATTATATTTCTCACCCTCTCTTAATCTGTAGTCCTTTCTATCTACTATTATCGGATTCTTTATCTGTTTTGATTGAATATCTCAAGCGTTGATTTTCTGCATTAGAGATAAGTCGCAGGATTGTCCTGTTACCCCTTCTACAAAATTTCCGCAGGATAGAACTGTTTTTCTACCAATCATAGGGAACATATTATCAACCTTCTCAAAGAAATCTAGATATAATGAAGCGGCTCTATGAATACCTTCATCTCTTTGGGTGTCATGGCGCATTTTGTAATCATTCCACCAATATGATGAATGAAACTCCTTGAGTTTATCCACACTCAAAGTAAAATCAGTTGCGAATTCACCATCACATCTACATGGGGAAAAACCAGCCCACTTAAATTTCAAGTAAAAATCTTTGAACTCTTGAGGTAATTCACCACGCTTTATTCCTAGAATCTTAGCAAAGAAGTTCTTGACGATGTTAGCATGCATGTTGTAGTATTTTCTAAACTGCTTTTCCATGTCTGCATATGCATCTAACAATAATTCCTTGAAATAGAAATCAAATTCTTCTGTGGATAGTTGCTTATCATGCTTCCCTCTTATTGTAATCTCCATACCGTAGTTTGATACAGACCAAATATCCTTTTTCCTAGACCTTGCCGAAACAATATCAAATTCTTGGTCTATTTCTTCACCCATATCATTTACTGATGGGGGATAAATGTGAATACTTACATGTAGTCTATCATTTACAAATGGTGTTTTATCTTCCTCAAACTCCATACATCCATCTCCATATCCAAAACCATTTCCAGTGAGCACAACTTTAGTTAGTCCTTTTCTGTTGCTTCTTCCGCTAGGGAAAATATCATCTCTAACTCTAGATACTTCAACATGTTCATTTGAAACAAAATCTGCATTACCTTTGTAGTTTATGTAATCCATAAACCCTAGTATTGCATTCTTTTTATCCTCCGTTG
>MDSZ01118885.1_pt1 | contig 72564 bp, 70 predicted proteins | sample 811201 | NCBI WGS metagenome assembly MDSZ01 (sample SAMN05326647, study PRJNA326480) | marine metagenome | isolation source: seawater | place: Indian Ocean: North | collected 2010
TGGGTGTGGAAGCGCAGTAATGCGTGCAGCTGACCAGTACTAATAGCTCAATCGGCTTGATTTATGCACTGAAAAAAATTTTTAATAGTATTGATATTTTACGTTTATATTCACAAATGTTAATTTAGAATGATTTAACTAAAATGTCAGATTTACTTTTCTCACATAGTTTTTTTAAAAAAATAAATGGATTTATTTCAAAGGTTTACAATTATTTAATTCGACATCTGTTTTATAAACTCTTCTTTAAAATTACTACTAAAACAGACGGAAAAATTTATGAGTTACTCTTTAATTTTTACTCATTTTTAAATAAATCACAAAATAGAATTTTTTTTAAAGACAGTTTCTATTATAATACTGAAATAAAATGGAGATTTTATGATAAAAATCAGGGTCTATCATCTTATGGTAAAGGTTTTAAAAAAAGAAAAGAAAAAGTTTTAAAACACTTTTTAATAGAAAATTTGAAAATTAAGAGTAATGATTTTATCATTGATGTTGGGGCGAGCATTGGTGATTTTTACATGTGTTTTGATAAAGAGATTAATTACTATGGTTACGAGCCATCTCCTGTGGCTTTTTCAACTCTAGAATACAATGTTAAAAATAAAAATCTTTATAATTTGGCTGTTTCAAACTCAGATAATAAAAATACAGATTTTTTTTTAACTGATATTTTTGGTGCTAGTTCTACTTTACCATTTAACAAGTATACAAATAAGAATTTCACTAAAAAGATAACTATAGAAACGACGACTTTAGACACAATAATTGATAAAATAAAAAACAAAATAAAATTAATTAAAATAGAGGCTGAGGGTTCAGAGCCGGAGGTTCTTCAAGGATTAAAAAAGAATATTAATAACGTTGAGTATATTTCAATCGATTGTGGAGAAAGAGGAATTGATAGAGAAAGTACTCTCAACCTATGTTGTAATTATTTAATTAAAAATAATTTTAAAATGATAGATTTTCGTCCTCCTATGGAAGTTTGTTTATTTAAGAACCTAAACCTGTAATTTTGATAAGCACTATCAAAAAATCATTGTTAACTTATAAAAAGTTCGAATTTAGAACACTACTAAAAAAAAATTTATTTTTGGAAATCTAAAATTTTGACAGAAAATTTATAATGTTTAATTGATGTTTGTTATAAATCTAAATTTAATATAATATTTTTTTAACATGAAAAACAATAATCTATTTTGGGAGAGATTTAATAAAAAAAATTTTAAATTAGGGCTTTCTCATTTGTTTGATAGAAAAAAATTCAATGACGAAATTACATATCCTTATAATCAAATTAACGAAATACGATCAATATTAGTAATTTTACTTGAAGTTTTTAAAAAAAAATTATTTTTTTTAGACTATGGGGGAAGTTTGATTTCTAATTCTTACTTATTTTCTATAACACAAAAAAAATTTAGAAATAAAAATTTTTTTAAAAACGTATCATGTAACATTTATAATCCTCAATATAATTTTTTAGAAAATAAAAGTTTTTTAAAATTTAAAAAGATAATTTTAAAAAACACTCCTATAAATTTTATTAGCAAAATTCCAAAAACTAAAAAATACGATTTAGTTATTTTTGGATCTTGCTTACAATATGAAAAAAAATTGTCTAATATTGATTTATTTAAAAAAAAAAAACCTGAATTTGTTTTAATAACTCAAACACCAATTTCTGAAAGCAATAAAAGTTATGAGTGTATACAACAAAATCATAAAGTACTAAATTATGTTCATACATTAAATGATATCAAAAAAAAATTATTAAAGAACAGATATGAAATTATTTATATTTCAAGTATTAATCCAGTAATGACTGGTTTTAAAAAAAAAGATTACTTTAAGAAAGTTAATTACTTAAATATTATATTTAAATTAGTAAAATAATTTTAAAAGAATTAATTTCGAACAAATATCTTTTGTCCATTTATTTGAAAATTTAGATTTCTAATATAAGTTTTTCCAAACTTTTTTAAAAGAATCAATTATTAATTTAATATCTTTTAGATTTAAGTCATATAAATCAATTGAAAAACCCAGATAACTTTTAAAATGTAACTCCTCTGCTACTGGACAAATACCTTTTCTATAAGAAATTTTGCTATTTTCACCTTTATTTTTCCAGGGATATCCTTTGGATCCATAAGCAATTTTTTTTTGATACATTGGCAACAGATGAGTGCATACATATCCATCAGAAATACCATTAACCCCCTCTGCTTCTAAAGCTTTTTTTATCCAACTTCTCTTAGATTTAATTTTATCACTTAGTATCATGGGATATTTGTAATAAGAATGTGAAACACCCTTGTAAGTTTTAGGAGTTTGTAATCCGCTTAATTTTTTTAGACCATTAGTTAATGCATTCGTTAAAATTCTTCTCTTTTTAATAAGTGAATTTAGTTTTTTTAATTGTTCTATTCCTATTGCGCTCTCTATTTCTCCTAATCTAAAATTGTGTCCAATAATATTTATTAATTCTTTTTTTTTATTTTTATTAGAAAGCGCCATTTCTCCATGATTTCTTATCAAAGCTAATTTTCTATAGATTTTACTATCATTAGTTACAAGTATACCACCCTCTCCTGTGTTAATATGTTTATGATAATTCAAACTAAAGCCACCAATATCTGCAATTGTACCAGAATATCTACCTTTAATTTTAGTACCAATTGCCTGAGCTGTATCACTTATCACTTTTAAATTATGTTTTTTAGCTAATTTAAGAATTGAAAAAATATCTGCTGATTGACCGAAAATATCGACAGCTAATATTGCTTTTGTTTTTTTTGTCAGGTTTTTTTTTATAGACTCTATGTCAATGTTAAAACTATTTCTATCAATATCGGCAAAAACTGGAATTGCATTCCAATGAATAATTGCAGTTGCAGAGGCTGGCATTGTCCATGGAGTTACTATTATTTCGTCACCTGGTTCAATATCAAGGGCACCTATTGCACAGATTAATCCAGATGTCCAAGAATTTACAGTTAATGCGTGTTTTACTTTAAAATATTTTTCTAATTTTCTCTCAAACTCTTTTACTTTTGATCCACCATAAAATTGAGAGTTATTACCTGCTACGTAATCTGATAGAATTCCAGTTTTCAAAACTTTAGTAGCAGCAAAAGTTTCCTCTTTACCTATAGTGTTATATCTTTTAAATTGGTAGTTAATTATTTTTTTTCCACCATAAATTGCTAATTTATTTTTTTTCATAAAGTGAATTTATTATTTGTAGGGTTTTGATTGCCTCTATGCCTCTACATATATTATTTTTTCTTTGTTTTAAAGAGTAATATAAATTATTCATAAAATGTAGTTGAGATTTAGTTTTATAAGAATAGAGTTTTTTAATTTTTTTATTTAAAATTTTAAAGTTATTTTTATCTTTTTTATAATATTGTAAATAAATATTTTTTCCACCATTTGAATAAATTAACTTTTTATTTTTATCATTTATTATAATTGAATTTGTATATTTATCAAAATTTGAGATTGGTTTAAACGCAAATTTCGCATCTTTAAATGAAATTATGAATGTACTGTTAAAATCAAACTTGCCAAATTTATTTCCTTTTTTGATAAGTTTTATTTTTATCACTGTCCCAAACCAAAATTGCAACATATTTAAAAAGTGAGATGCATTATTAAGAGTACCTCTGGAGTAAAGCACCAATCCCTCAATAGGTTTTTTAAATATTTTTTTTAGCTTAATTATCCCAGGATCTGACAATCTGACATAATTTACAAAAAGTTTGATTCTATTTGTTTTACATATATTTAATATTTCAAGCGAATGTTTGAAATTTTCACCCATAGGTTTCTCACATACAATTACCCTTGGCTTATGGATTGACAATATTTCCTTCAATAAAGGGAGATGAGTTTTTGTTGATGAACAGATTATTATAATTTCTGGATCTATTTTTTTTAGAGCAGATTTACAATTTTTAAATGAAGGTTTTTTAAATTTTTTCTCAAAACTAAGTCTTTTAACCTTACTTTTTTCTACCGCCCCTGCCAAATAGAACCCTTTATGAAAATCTATAGCTTTACAATGAGATTGAATGTAACTTGAGTTGAAATCATACCCCATACCAACGTTTCCTAAACCAATCACTAAACAGCTATACATTATTGATTTTTCACTAATAAATCTCTTAATTCTGTTATCCCACTATAAGGAATTATACATCTTTTTTCATTTCCAGGTATACAGCTAATAACTCTTCTTCCACATTTTAAAGCAACAACTAATGCCATAGTTTGTCTACCAACTACAATATCAGATCTAATAATATCTTGTAACAAAGATTTATTTTTTGAAATTTTTATATTTTTATTTAAATGTTTTAACCATTTATATTTATTACTTTTCTCTGAAGGATGTAATCTAAAATAAATTTTATTTTTTTTTTTAGTTATTACATTAATATTGTCATTAAAAAATTTGATACTTTTGTATTCTTTTGATTTTTTATAATTGATTGACCTAATATTTTTTATTTCACTAACTGGCTCAGATACGTATAAGATATTTAGATTATTATTAGTTTTTTTTGTTTTTTTTATTTGTTTTTTTATGTCTGATAGATAGAAGTTTTTTTTGACAATAATTTTTGTTTTAAGAGACTCTTTCATTTTATCTTTTGCAAATTTGTCAAATACCCAGATTTTGTCTGGTAAAACTAATTTATTTTCTAATTTAAATCTCATTTTATAATTTGTCCAATGTTCTACCAACGCAATTGTAGGTTTATGAGATTTCTTAAATTTAGAAATAGCTTTTACCTCACCTCTCTCCTTACCACTAGTGCCACATATTAGTTTATCAGAAATTTTTTCAGCAGAGTTAAGATCTAATATTTTCAAAGATTTTTTAATTTTTCTTTTAAAAATTTTTTTTGCTGGCCCAGATAAGACGAATACATAATTATCTTTTGATCTTTTTACAAAACTACTTAATATTTCTGCAGCACCTGCATCATTAGATACAATAGTAGTAATTATTTTTTTATTCATCTTTAATTAAAAATAATATTAGGATTTATCTTTAAATTTCTTACATATTAGAGCAAACTTAAAATCTTCCATATCATCTATATCAATAGCATTAATCCAATTTAGTTCTTCAAATGAAACTTTTTTTCCATAAAAACTCTTTGATTTGATAAGTTTTTTTGTTTTAGCTATCCATATAGCACCCGTTGGACAAAATAAATCAGGCAAATCTTGAGATCTTTTTTTTAATTGTTTTGGAAATAGAGGTTTCATCCTATCTTTATTAATTTTTTTAAATGACCACCAAGGATTCATCCATCCAAATTTAAAACAACTAATTTGAAAATCTCTTTTTTTATTTTTGAAGTTTGCTACTGATCTTCTCAAATCATTTTCATTTCTTAAGGGGCAATTAGCCATTAATTGTACAACAATATCATATTTTTCATTCCAATAATTTGATACAGAATTTAAAGTATGAATTGTTGCAATGCTTACCGGCGCTAAATCATCATTGTGTTTTTTTCTTAAAAAAGGAACTTCCGCACCATATTTTTTTGAAATATTCGCAATTTTAACCGAGTCTGTTGAAACGATTATTTTGTTAAATATTTTACTTTTTTTTGCTGCAAGGATAGTCCATGCGATCATCGGTTTTCCAAAAAAGTTTTTAATATTTTTATCTTTTATTCTCTTTGAACCACTTCTAGCTGGAATAATTGCAATTATTTTTGTCACTTAAATATAACTCCTTGTATTAAAAGTTTAAAAATGTATCAATTTTTTAGAGTAGATTATTTTATTTACTTGCTTATATCTTAATTTAAAATTAGAGATAATTACTAAAAAAGCCATTAAATAATTTATAATATATATTCAACATTGTAAATTATGACACAGAAATTTGTCTATGATTGATAAAATAAAGAAAGATATTTATCAAAAGATTATAAAAATTCATGGTAAAAAAAAGTTAGAGGTTAATGAGCCTCCATACCATAAAAGCAATATATATTTTTTGAATAAAGCAGCTAGAGAGAAAGAATTATCTAGTGTTGGGAAATATACACCACAATTTGAAAAAAAAATAATTAATTTTTGTAAATCTAAATATTGTTTTGCGACTAATTCCGGGACTTCAGCTTTACATTTAGTATTAAAAAGTTTCGGAATAGGTTTAAATGATGAAGTGTTTGTCCCATCTTTGACTTTTGCAGGCACGATAAACTCAATAAGATACTGTGATGCAAATCCTCATTTTATAGATTCAAATATTAAATCAAACTTTGGAATAGATGTTAAAAAGTTAAATAATTATTTAGAAAAAAACTTTTTCTTAGATAAAAAAAAAAAACTTAAAAATAAACTTAATAACAATACTGTTAAAGCTATTATCTGTGTTCATATTTATGGTTTTCCATCTAACATTATTGAATTAAAAAAAATTGCTAAAAAATATAAACTTTATTTAATTGAAGATGCGGCAGGAGCTTTTGGAAGTAAATTTAACAATAAGTATTTAGGCACTTTTGCGGATGCAGGAATATATAGTTTTAATGGAAATAAAATTATAACAACTGGCGGAGGTGGAGCTGTTGTCACTAATAATAAAACTTTATTCGAAAAAATTTATAAATACGGCACCACTTCAAAAAAAAAACATCCATATGAATATTTGCATGATGAAATCGGGTACAACTATAGAATGCCAAGTATTAATGCTGCTCTTGGGTTATCTCAGTTAAAAGTTTTAAATAATATTTTAAATAAAAAGCAGCTGTTACATGAATTATATTTAAAAGAATTTAAGGACTTTAAATGTGCAAAAATATATGAGTCAGGAAATATTAAAGATAATAATTGGATTAATTTACTTATTCTTAACGATTCAATTAAAAAAAATATCAATCAAATCATAAAATTTCTTCATCAAAAAAAAATAAAAGTAAAACGTGTCTGGAAACTTATGAGCACTTTAACTCATCTTAAGAAATATCCTAAAATGAATCTTGATGGCTCAAATGAAATTTATAATAAAACGATACTGTTGCCTAGTAGCGTAAAACCGAAATAAAGTAATACAAATTGAAATTTAAAACATTATTAGTCTCATCTTTTTTTAAAAAAAATAAAAAATATTTATCAAATTTTGTTAATTCAATTAATGATCAATCAGATCAGGACTTTGATATTCTTTTAACCTTAGACAAATCAAATTATGATTATTTTTTGAAAAAATTAAAAAAAAGGAATAGGAAAATTAATATTTTAAAAGAAAGACTGCCGATAAAGTTAAATAAATTCAATATCTTAAAAAAAATTAAAAATCTTAAATATCAGAATATTATTTTACAAGATAGTGATGATATATGTGATAGGGATAGAGTGAAAATTACAAAAGATTTACTTAAAAAAAATAATTTTATTGTTGGTGATTTAATAATTGATAAAAAAAAAATTTTTTCTAAATATTTTAAGAATAATCAAAAGTTGAATATATCTAATTTGTTAAATGGAAACATAGCAGGTTTTGGCAATACTGCTTTTAAAAAAAAAATTATAACTGAAAGTAGGTTAAAAAAAATACGTATGATGCCAAATAATTTAAAAGCTATTGATTGGAATATCTGGTTGGTTTTTTTTTACAATTTAAAAAAGATAATTTTTAGTTCTGATATACAAATTTATTACAGCACCTCAAGATCATCATTAACAAGTCTTAGTAGAGTAAATCTTAAAAAATTTAAAGAAAATATAGAAGTTAATTATGAAACATTTTTGAATGCCTCATTTATTCATAAAAAATATTTATCAAGATTTAATTATATTTTAGAAAATTATATTAATTGTGATAAAAAAAACTTTTATAAAAAATTTAAATTATTTGAAACAAAACATAAAAAAATTTGGTTTTATTTACCTAGTTAAAAAAAATGACATTAAATCAAAATATCAACTCTTTAGAAAAAAAAATTATTAGTAAAGTCAATAGATTTGAAATTTTAAAAAAAGATTTCAGAGAACTTCAATTAATCTTTAAAGACAAAAATATTTTGATTATAGGTGCTGCTGGATCAATAGGTTATCAATTTACAAAAGATCTATTAAAAAATTTTCCAGTTTTTAAAAATTTATATCTAATTGATAAAAACGAAAATGAATTAACAGATATCAATAGAAACTTATTTCTTAAATATCATAAAAAAAAAATATCTTATATTTGTTCAGATATAGTTAATTTAGACTTAGACCAATTAATTTCAAAAAAAAAAATTCACATTTTACTAAATTTTTCTGCGATAAAGCATGTACGAAGTGAAGAAAATTACTATTCCTCAAGATATATGTTTTTGACTAATTCTATATATTTTTTACCTAAGAAAAAACACACATTACAAAAAGCTTTTTCTGTATCAACCGATAAAACTGTTGACCCAAAAAGTATTTTAGGTGTTTCAAAAAATCTGATGGAAAAAAATTTAACAAATTTCGGAAAAAAAAATAAAATTTTTGTTTCTACTACTAGATTTGCCAATGTATCTTTTTCTAATGGGAGTATTCTTAAATATGTATATGAAAGATTAAATGAAAAAAGAATCTTTGGAATACCTGAAAAAATAAGAAGATATTTTATTACACATGAAGAAGCTAGCGCGTTATGTATGAAGGCTCTTTTGAAAAGATACAGTAATCAAATTTTAATTCCAAATCCAAAAATTCTTGGAAAAGATCTTATAATTAAAGAACTAACTGAAAAGATTGCCTTTAGTCTAAAAAAAAAAATTAAGTTTATAAAAAATAAAAAAAATTCAGATATAAAGAATAAAATAATAGATGTTATTCTCACCAAACCTAATACACATGGACAAAAAATTAATGAACAATTATTTTCTTTTGATGAAAAAATTTATTTTGATAAAAATGATAAATCAATAATTTATACAAAAATGCCAAAATTTGATAATTCTTTAAAAAACTATTTAAATAAATTGCTATCAAAAAAGAACCTGAAAGATCTTAAAAAAGTAATTAAACAAAAGTATAAAAATTTTAAGATAATTTCTAAAGTGATATCGGTAAGCAAAACAATTTAACTAATATTTTTTGCTGGTACACCTCCAAGTTTAAAATTATTTCCTAGGTTAACGTTTAAAAATGAAGATGCTCCCAATATGTTATTATCACCAATTTTTATATTCTCTTTAATACATGAGTTGGCACCAAAAAAATTAGAGCTGCCAATTTTACAATTTCCAAGTACTTTTGAGCCTGGAGAAAAGGTATTGTTATCACCTATGATGGTATCATGATGTAAATAGACACCACAATTTAAATTGTTGAAATTTCCAATTTTTACATTTGAGGTAATTATACAGTTGGGTGAGATGCAGGCTCCTCTACCGATTTTTACTTTTTTTGAGATTATTGCAGATGGATGAATAAGTGAAAAAAAATCATAGTTTTTAAATTTTGAAATTAATTTGGATCTTATTTTTGGGTCACCGATTGCTAAATACAATTGACCTATATTTTTTTTTATTTTTTTTTCAGATATAATATCATAATTTTTGTACACTTTTTTTTCAGAACATAAAATAATATCATATTTTACTCTCTCATAATCCATTAAATCATTTAACCATTCAATTTGTTCTCTCATGTGACCACCAGTACCAAAAATAATTATTTTTTTCATTATTAAAAGTCCTTTAGCTTAAGTTTGGTATTAGGTGACAAATCATTTTTTGATATTTTATTAATTAATGTAGCATAAAGATTTGCTTTTAATTGAGTTTCAGGTCTTTGTAATATTATATTTTTCTCATTTAATTTTTCACCTCTTTTAATTTTCTTAAAAACGTAAATTCCTCTTCTCATGATTCTTGATAATTTTTTTTCTTCTTTACCTATTGATCTTTTATAACTTCCAAGAAGTAATCTACAAAGTTTTGTGGATTTCACGAGTTGTTCCATTTCCTTTGGATTTGCAGAAATTGAATGATCCCATCCACTCATTTTTTTGTCTAGAGTAAAATGTTTTTCTATAACTTTTGCACCTAATGTAGCTGCTATTAAAGGTACTACCGTCAAAGTAGAATGATCAGAATATCCAGTGTCAAATTTTGTTATTCTTTTTAGAGAAACAATATTGTTCAAATTCATTAATCCTAATTTTTTTGGTGGATAGAGAGTGACACAATGTAAAAAAATTACATTTCGTTTTTTCTTTTTATGAAATATTTTAGCAGCTTTTGCTATTTCTTGTTCAGAACCCGTTCCTGTAGAAACTATGGTTAAATTTTGTATTTTTGAAACTAAATTTAGTAGATAAGTATTATTTATATCCATTGATGCAATTTTGATGAAATCACATTTAATTCTTAATGCTTCGGATAACTGTTTTTTATCAAAAACTGCTGTTCCAAATCTTATCTTATTTTTTTTAGCAAAATATCTTAAAAATTTCATATTTTTAAAATCAGTTTTGTATTTTTTAATTTGTTTAATTAAAGGTGGATTTTTTGAATAAAAATCTTTTGAAAAAAGTTTTTCATCCCACGATTGAAATTTAACAGCATCACATCCAGCTTTTTTGGCTGCAAGTATTGTTTTTTTTGCTAATTCTAAATTACCATTATGATTTGCACCTATTTCAGCAATAATAAACGGTTCATTAATTATTTTCATTTGTTTTTTTTTAAATATTTATTTGCAAGCCTAAGCTGCTCATGAGTTCCTATATCGAACCATGTTTCATACATTGGATATAATAATACTTTAAATTTTTTTGATATCAAAGAATTTATAAAATCTACAGCACTCATTTTAATTTTTTTAAAATCTTTAAGGCTTTTTTTATTCAAAAAATATATTCCCGTATTTATCCAATTATCTAAGATTGGTTTTTCAATTATACTATTAATTTTTTTTCCGTTTGTTTTTATTACACCGAAACTTACTTTAGTTTCATGTTTTTTTGCACACAAAGTTAAATCTGCTTTATTTTTTAAATGAAAGTTAAATAAGTTTTTTACATCAAGATTAGTAACAATATCACTGTTTATCAGCATAATATTTTTAGAGAGTCTTTTTTTTAATTCAAACAACGAACCGATTGTATCTTTTGGTTTTTTTTCAATTATTGTTATAATTTTTTTTGAATTTAACTTTTTTAAATATTTGATTATTGATTTACTTTTATAATGTAACGTAACATATATTTTATTCACATTAATATTATCAATTTTTGAGATGACTCTGTGAATTATTGGTATACCGTTTACTTTAATCAATGGTTTAGGTTTATTTATTGTTAACGGCCTCAATCTTTTTCCAAACCCGCCTGCCATAATCACTACATCATAACGATTATTAATTGAGTCAACATTTATATATTTTTTGTTGTAATTTATAAAACCTATATATCGGTTGCTCTTGCTTACAACTGGAAATATATAAATCTTTTTTTTTGTCACATACTCAGATAGTTTGTTAATAGGATTTTTATCAAAATTATAAATTTTAATAGGTTTTTTATTCATTATTTCATTTATAGGAGTTTTTTTTGAAATATTTTTCAATATTGATCGTCTTATATCACCATCGGTAATTGAACCAATAAGTTTTTTGTTTTTTAATACAAAACAAGTTTTTATAAGATTTTTATTTAATTTATTAATTACAAATTCCAAATTTTTATCAGAAGAAATTTCAATATTTTTATTTTGATTTATAATTTTTGTTATATGATAATTCATCTATTAGTGAAATTTAAAAATAAATCATTATATCTTTTTTTAATGAAATTCATTTCATCGATAGCATTATCAGGATAAATTATTTTTGGGTGCTTTGTACCAAATAAACTTGAGGAATATTGGAATTGTAACATTAATCTTTTTTTATTTTTTAAACGTGAGCCTTTATGTAATCCCCTTGTATCCTCAAAAAAAATAGCACCACTTTTTTCATCAAATGAAACTATTTCCTCTTTATTATAATATTTAGAAATTAACTCATCATTTAGCCTCGTATAACCCATGTCTCTTATTTCTTTGGGTATATTTTTTGATATATGGCTTTTCCTTATAAATTTATGCCCACCATTATTTTTATCACAATCTGTTAATAAAAAAAAAACCTTAATCCATTTAGGTCTATCTAGATCAAAATGCCAAGCTTGCGCAGCAACTTCATCTGCATGTTCAGTTTCTGAAAGCCACCAACAAGTTACAATATCTAATATAGGCAAAGACCCAAGATAATTTTGTGCAATATTTAATATGTTTTTATCGAAAGCCAATTTTTGAATTAAATGTATTTTAATTAACTCATTTGGATCATAGCTAAATTTTGTAGCCTTAGGATTTAAATGGTCAAAATATTCAAAATTTTTACTTTTGTAGTCTTTACCAGAATATTTTCCTTTCAAAGGATTAATTGTTTTTATTAAAGTATCGATTAGATCTTTTTTTAAAGTTTTATTAATTTTACAAAAACCCTCATTTTTCAAATTATTATTTATCATATTCAAGTTTTCAATTTCAATATGTGAACTGAAAATTTTATCATTAATATTTATTTTTTTTAATTTTAGAAATTTATTTAAAAAATCTATGATCTCCCAATTAAATTGTGAAAACAAATGTATCATATACTGGTGCGATTTTGATGAATTTTCTTTTCCAAAAATCTTAAAAAAAATTATTTCTAAAAAAAAAATTGGAAAATAAAAAATTAGTATTAAAAGTCTATAAATTTTTTGGTAAATATTTTTCATTAATTTTTTTATCAAAATAGTTTAATTTAGAATTATTACCTCTATCAAGCAATTTATACAAACCTAAGTCTAAAAATTCTTTTTGTTTTTCAAATAAATCATAAAGAAAATTCACATAATAAGTCTTATATAGATCTAATTTATTTACTTTAATTTTATTGGATAGATATTTTGAGTTTATAAGGTATTTTTTATACTCATTTAAATTTTTTGCAGTAAGAGTAGACTTAAAACTGCTTGATGGAGAATTTCCAGCACAGATTCCTAATTTATTAAAATAAATAATTTCATAGATAACACTTCCAACCATTGAAACTACAAAATGAATATTTTTCTTAGAAAGTATTTTTTTGTTAGAAATGCTTGGATTTAGCCAGAAGAGATTATTGTATTGATTTTTTAATTTTATATATGTTTCATTACCCTCATTAATACTATTGGGATGAGGCTTGATGGCTATATTTAAATTAAAATCTCTAATTATATTTAGAGAAAAGATTGTCCATTCATAGAAATCATTAAATATCAATCCAGAATGATCATGAACCGCATCATAAATATCATGTAAAAAAAGGACACCATCTACGTTATCTAATTTTTTTGGGATAAGAATTTTATTTTTTTTATAGGATTTATTTCCCATGTAAACCGAGCTAATATCTAACTTTCCGTTAATTTTTTTTTGGAATTCTTTTCTAGCTTGAACTATTTTTTCTTTTTTATTTTTTAATTTTGAAAAATCTTGATTAAATTTAGAAAAATTTTTCATATGTGAAAAATTAGTAATTGACAATTTTTTAATTGTAGAAAATCTATCTCCAGATGAATATACTTTTTTTTGATTATATAGAAAGTATCTAGCGACTAATCCGTTATTAATGTATGAAGTGTAAGCAGTATGGTAAAGTTTGTATCCTTTGTTATTTAAATTTATTTCACAAAATTCAATAGCTTTTAAACTTTTAAGAATTATGTCATATAAAAATTTATCATTTATGTTGACGGTAGGAACAACTCTATATCTTATATAACTATCATAAATTAAATCACCTATTAAAATTTTTTTATATCTTATTCTAAGAACATCTTTTTTATTTTTAAGATTGTTAAATATATTTTTTGAAATTTTTTTTAGTTTAGCGACATCAATTTTTTCTTCATTATTAATATCAAATATGTTTTTTACACCTATAGACGAAAAAAGTTTATAAAATTTTTTCTTCAAAAGAAAATTATATATTATGTTCTTGATTTTGTTTTGAAAATTTTCAAAAATGATTTTTTTTTTACAAGTTAGTATGGCTGTTGTCCAAATACCATGTATTTCATAGTTTTTATATTTACTTAACTTTAAAGTTTTTAGTAATAAAAGAAAAAAATAATCGACACTAATTTGAATTAGTATTTTATTTTTTTTTTCTTCTATTTTAGATGATTTATTATTTTGTATAAAAATTTTATCTTCTTTATTAAGAAAAAATGTTTTTAATTGCATATTTTTACAGATTGACTAAATGTAAATTTATTATGGTAATGAAAGATATCACAATTTTACTTACTGTCTACAATAGACCCCATTTTACAAGAAAGTGGTTAGATTATGCAAATCAAATAAGACTACCTTTCAAAATTTTTATTGCTGATGGTGGGAAAAATAATTTTGTAAAGCATATAATAAAAAATAATAAATATCAAAATATCAAAGTCACATATTATAAATTTAAGTATTATAGAAATTTTAATAATTTTTTTGAAAAATTTTATTTATCATGTAAAAAAATTAAAAGTGAATTTATATATATCTGCGAAGATGATGATTATATTTATCCTAAAAATATTTTAAAATCTTACAATTTTTTAAAAAAAAATTCAGATTATTCATGTTCGGGAGGTGTGAACTTTAGATATGATAGTTTCAGTTTAAAAAACAAACTATACGCTTATTTCCATTTACAAGATAATGAAATTAACAAGTCAGTTAAAAATAATTCAAGTTTAGATAGATTAATCAAACTTTTTTCAAATTTAAATTCAAATTGGAATTGTTTGCACAGAAAAAAAACATTATTAAAAACCTTTTCTTTCATGAAAGAAAAAAACTTTAAAAACTACCTTTTGACTGAGAATGTATTTATTGCTTTCACAACATATTTTGGAAAAATAAATAGATTTAATCATTTAGAATATTTAAAAACAGATGATATTCTGCAAAGTGCAAGTAATATTTTTTCAAGAAAATCTTACATTAATTTTTTTTACGATAAAAAAAAAAAATCAGAATTAACTTTTTTTTTTAAAAGTATAAATTCTATTGAAAAAAATAAATTTAAATTACAAGAATTTGAAAATTTATTTATTAAAAAATTTTATGAATATGAATTAATTTTACTACAAAAAGAAAAAATGATTAGTAAATTGATATTTCTGTTTAGATATTCTTTAACGGCTTTTTTAAAAAAAATACGGATTTTTTATTATTTAAAATTAATTAAATTTAATTATCAGAATTTAAAAAGAGATGATATTTTTTTTGATGATCCAAAGTCTATGATTTTGTATTATAAGGATAAGAATTTTATCAAAAAAGTTCTAAATTTTCTCAAAAGCAATTCAAATAAATTAGATAATTAAGAAAGAATTTACATTTTATCATTACTTGATTAACAAAATAAAAATGCTACTAAATTGCTATGGAAAGCTTTTCTACTAATATTGAAAATTTATTAAATTTTCAAAATATAACCTCTTCTACAAGTATTGATAAATTTATAAGTTCGGCGATATTAGGTATTATAATTGGGTATTTCTTAAGAACTTTATATATAAGATATTCAAATGCAATGAGTGACAGGATTGAGTTTGGAAATAATCTTCCGATTATACTTTTTACTACATTACTAATAATTACAGTTGTTAAATCATCATTAGCATTATCTTTAGGTTTAGTTGGTGCCTTATCAATTGTAAGATTTAGAACAGCGATAAAAGATCCAGAGGAATTAACTTTTTTATTTGTATCTATCTCAATAGGTTTAGCTTTGGGAGCATCTCAAAATGCTATCGCAATTTTGGGTTTCGTAATTTTCTTTATTCTTTTGTTAGTAATCAAAAAATACTTAAGTAAAAATGAGAATAATTCTAATATGCAGCTCATTATTGAGTCAAAAATATTAAATGTGGATGATGTTGCAAAAATAGTAAATAATTTTTCAAGAAAAGTTATCTTAAAAAGACTAGATAGTGGCAATGTAAATCACATGATTTTTTTTATTGATATAGAATATGATAAATTAAAAATATTGGATAAAAAATTAAAAGACAAAGACAAAGAAATATCTTTAGTATTTATGAACAACAAGATTATTTTTTAATTTTTATGATCCTTAAAGATCAGCCGATTGCACTAAAATTAAAAAACCTATTTAATTTTTTAAATTTTAAAATTCATAAGATTTTAAAAATAGTATTTTTGATTTTAGCTTTAGGCTTTGCTTATATTCTAGGAGATGAGCATGGTTCTCATTCAAAAAATGTCGAATTAAAATATAAAATTCTTAGAATATATCAATTTTTTAAAAGTATTTCTTATGACTATTTCTCAATTAATACTAACAATCAATTCGACACTTATACTTTAAATATTAATTTTGAGGAATTTTCTAAGTTACAAAAAATGAGAGATAGTGCTGTTAAAGCCAAAATTATACTTCCAGAGCATAAAAAAAAAGTTAAAGGTAAAATCCAATTAAATAATGAGAATGAAAAAATAGTAAATCTAAGATTAAGAGGATTTGAGACCTCACATGTTGATGATCCTAAAAAATGGTCGTTTAGGATAAATATAACTAATAATAATAAATCTTCATATAATCAAAAGTATAAAAAATTTTCTTTAATGCATGCTTCAAGAAGATTTTTTATTTATGAGTGGATTTATCATCAAGCTTTGAAAGATAATGGAATTTTATCTCCAGATTATGAATTTGTTAAATTAATTTTAAATGGAGATAATTTAGGTATTTACGCAATGGAACAACATTACGATGGTGTTTTTTTAGAATTAAATCAAAGAAGAGATGGACCTTTATTTAAAATTAATGATGACGAACATTTGTTTAAATTCAAAAGTATTACAGATAATAATGATAATGAATTATTAGAAAATTATATATATGGTTATTTTTTAAAAACAGATTTTTGGAAATCAAATTTGGAACCCATTGGAAATTTAAAAATTGACGACTTATCAAAGACTAAGTCAGATAAGAGTCTCTTACTTTTAAATCAATTTGATTATGTACAGAAAAAATATAATGAATTTGTTTATAATGTCGATAAATCAGCAGAAATTTTTGATTTAGATTTGTTTGCAAAATTTTATGCCATTTCACTTATATTTGGGGCAAACCATGCAACTAGTTATGAAGATCTAAGATATTATTTTAATCCGATTTCAAAAAAAATAGAACCAATTGGCTCTGATGGATATGATTCTGATTCTGATTGGGATAAAAAGAATAATTATTTTTATTTTATGAATACTGGATTTGTAGACGATCCAATAAAAATAAAACTATTTAATAATCAAGAATTTGTTACAAAATTTAATTATTATTTAAATGATTTTTTAAAAACTGATTACTTGAATAAATTTTTAAAAAAAAATGAAAAAGAAATAAACGAAAGATTAAAACTTATTTATAGTGAGTTTCCTTTGTTTTATTTTAATAGTAGTTTACTCGAAAAGCACAAATCTATGTTAGAGACTTTATTTTCATTAAATGACTCTTCGTTAATAACTAATTTTCAAATTTTACCTGATGACGATTTGTCAGATTTAAACAAAATTAGTTTAAGGCTTGAAAATTTGAGTGAAATAGTTGCAATTAAACCTCTAGGACTTAAATATAACGAAAAAGTTCATTATTTTAAGAATTTAGATGTAATTGCTTTACCAAATTCTCCTGGTCAAAGAAAGAAATATACTTATATGGATACTGGTTTAGATTTTAAAAATTTTTTTAATGGGAGAACTATTGAATTTGAAAATTTGTATTTAATATTTAGTTCTATCGACAACAAAGAAAAAGAATTTTATTCAAAAGTACAACCAAGATATTTTAAATCATATAAGAAAAAAAAAAATCAAATAGTAGTTAATAATAATAATGACTTTTTATCATTCAAAGAAAAGTCTATCAAACTTAATACTGATTTAATTATTCCAAAAAATAAAAAACTCTTAATTTATCCTGGTCAAGAAATTATTTTGGATAATTCTTCAATAATATCTTATGGAACACTTATATTTAATGGTACAGAAAAAAATCCAATAAAGATATATTCCCCAAAAAACAATAAATCAGGAATAGTTATTCTTAATAGTAAAAAAGAAAACAAATTTAAATTTGTTAAATTTGAAAATTTGTCCTCGAAAATATCAGAAGACTATCTAACAGGTGCTATCACCGTTTATAAATCAAAAGTTTTATTTCAAAATTGTATTTTTGATAAGACTCATTCTGAAGATTTTTTAAATTTAATTTCAAGTAAATTTATTATTCAAGATACCTTATTTAAAAATTCAAAATTTGACATGTTAGACTCTGACTTTTCATCTGGGGAGATAATTAATTCATCATTTTTTTATTCAGGAAATGATGCTATAGATTTTTCTGGTAGTGATGTGAATTTAAAAAATCTTGTAATAAACAATACTGGAGACAAAGCGATTAGTATTGGAGAAAACAGTAAACTTTCAATAGAAAATATTAAAATAGAACAGTCTTTATCAGGAATAGCAGTTAAGGATGAATCAAATGTAATAATTTCAAATACTTCAATTAATAATTCTAAAAATGGCTTAAGTAGTTATATAAAGAAAAAAAATTATAAAAACTCTAAAATAAATTTAGAAAACGTAACGTTTAATAATAATTTATACGATATCGTTAATAGTGACTTTTCCAAGATTTATTTTAATGGAAAAGTATTAGATCACAATGTTAAAAAAATTACATATTGAATACTCAAAGTATAACTTAAAATTATTTTTTTTAATTTTATTATTCTTAATTTTTACAGACAAAACATATTGTATAGAGTTAAGCAATTTTAAGCTAAACACTAATTCTTATGACCATTTCAATGGAGTAGTTGAAATACCAGCTGGATCAATTGATAAACTAGAATACAACTATGATACAAAGGATATAGTAGAAGTTTGGGAAAAAGGTAATAGGAGAGTTATTAATTATATTGGTTATCCAGTAAATTACGGTTTTCTTCCTAAAACATTATCAGGAGATAATGATCCTTTAGATATTTTGGTTTTGGGAAATCAAATTTCTACAGGATCAATAGTCAGAGTAAAAATTATTGGTGGAATGGATTTCACAGATAATGGACTTAAAGATTATAAAATAATTAGCATACTTTCTCCTGATAATTTTAATTACAAAGATGAAGCAGATAAAGAGTATTTTAATCAGTTGTATTATAAAGTTGACAGGCTATCTGATCTTGAAAATAATTTTAGGGGTATAATCGATATAATAACAATTTGGTTTGAAAATTATAAGGGTCGAGGGAAAATAGATTTTGAAGGTTATTTAAATAAAAATGAAACAATTAATTTAATAAGATCATCTAATAAAGATTATTTAAAAAAAAAATGATTAATAAAAAAAAATTTAATGAATATAGATTTGAAAAAAAATTTGTTTTTAAATCTGAAAAAAAAATAATTAATAATTTAATATTAAAAAATCCAGGTTTATTTTATAAAAAATATAATTCAAGATATATAAATAATATTTATTTTGATGATATGGACGACTCGCTATTAGATATGAATGTTGAGGGTATATCAAAAAGATTTAAAGTAAGAATAAGGTGGTATAACGACGAAATTAAAAAAAGTATCCTAGAAATAAAAATTAAGAATAATCAAAAAAATTACAAACTTTACTTTAAAATTGACAAACAAATTAATTTAGAGGAAATTTCTAATAATTATTTAGTTGATATTGTTGGTGATAATTCTGATATTTGTAATCTAGAGTATTTAAAACCAGTGATATATAACAGATATAGAAGAGACTATTATGAGTCCTTTTTAGACAATATAAGGCTTACAATTGATACGAGTCTGAATTTTAAAAATCTAAAATTTGAAAAAAAATTTAATGAAATAAAAAATTTAGTAATTGTAGAATTAAAATATGCTCAAAATTCTAATATTATTAAGTTAATTAGTAACAATTTGAAAACAAGAATGTCCAAATTTTCTAAATATGTAACTTGTGCTACAGAAGATTTCAGTAGTTTTTTATAAATGATATATACGATTTTTGGTCATACTGGATTTTTAGGAAATGAATTTAAAAACTATCTAATAAAAAAAAAATATAAAGTTTTTTTGCCAAAAAGAAATGAGTATAAATTAAATAAATATTCAAAAGATGTAATTTACTTTATAGGGTCAGATAATAAAAAGAATATTTTAAGTTTTGTAAATTCAAATTTTGTACATTTATATAATTTATTAAATAATAACAATCTTGATTCTATAATATTTATTTCAAGCACTAGAATTTATTTAAATCAAAAAAGAAGAACTATAAAAGAAGATGATGATCTTGAATTATTATATTCAGAAAAATATTTTTTTAATTTATTAAAACTACTGAGTGAAAAAATAGCTCTTTCAGTACCTAATTGTAAAATTATAAGAATATCAAATGTGTTTGGTAGAAACAAAAATAAAGATTCCTTTTTACCCAAAATGATTAATGATGCTAAAGAAAAAAATTTGAAAGTTCATATAAATAAATTTTCCGCTAAAGATTATATTTATATAGATGACGTTTTATTAGGAATATTTAAAATACTCAAATATGGTAAAAAAAAAATCTACAATCTTGCCTCTGGAAAAAAGGTTTCAATTAATAAAATAACAAAAAAATTAAAAAAAAAATTTCATGGCAATATAAAATATAAAAATCAAAATTCTTTTGAAAATTACCCAACTATAAATATTGAAAGAATACAAAAAGAATTTAAATTTAAATTTACAAAAAATATTCTAAAATATCTTGATGAAATCAAAAAATAGATTATTGCAAAAACCAAAATTAATTCGATCAAATGTTTTTCATGATAATCGGGGTTATCTGACAGAAATCATCTCGAAAAAAAAATACTTAAATGTTAAATTTTCTATACTGACTGTATCTAAAAAAAAGGTATTTAGAGGTCTACATTTTCAAAAATTATACCAACAAACTAAGTTCATTTATTTAATAAATGGTAAGATAATTGATTATTGTCTTGACATTAGAAAAAATTCAAGAAATTACGGTAAACTTTACAAGTTTATTCTCAATAAAAATGACTCATTATTTATTCCCAAAGGATTTGCTCATGGTTATAAAAGTTTAGAGCAAGAAAATATTTTGATGTATTTTATGGATAATTTTAGACACAAGAAATATGAAAGTGGTTTTTTACATAAAGATATAAGTTTGACTGGATTTAAAATTTCAAATAAAGATAAAATATTGCCAATTTTTAAAAAGTAGAATACCAATGAAAAAAATATTTTTGGATTTAGGAAGACAGCCAATTACTAACTCTTTTTTAAAAAAATTAGATAAGAAATCAATTGATAACGAGTTTTTTTACAATTTAAAAATTACATTCGACACTAACACAAAATTAGTATCATTATTAAACTTTGTTAAACCTGAAAAAATGTTTAATAAAAAATACGCACATAGAGCATCATCGTCTCTGACAATGATGAATCATTTTAAAAAAATAAGTCTTAAGTTAAAAAAAAAAATTTAAAAGAATTAGGTGTTTAGAGATAGGAAGCAATGATGGTGCATTTATAAGGAATTTTACTAAGAAATCTGTAGTCGCTGTTGAACCTTGTAAAAATTTAGCAAATATTACAAATCAACTTGGATATAAAACTTATCCAAAATTTTGGAATTTTGAATTGTCAGAAAAAATTAAAAATAAACATGGAAAAATGAATATAATATTTTCATCAAATACAATTTCTCATGTTCCATATTTAGATGAAATTTTAAGAGGAATAGAAAACATTCTTAAAAATGATGGACTGTTTGTTTTCGAAGATCCATATATTTATTCTGTACTGAAAAATAACTCCTATGATCAGTTTTATGATGAACATGCACATTTATTTTCATTATTAGCAATGATGAATATTGTTAAGCCTTATAATTTAAAAATCGTTGATGTTGAAAGGCTAGATACACACGGAGGATCTATTAGATTTTATATTTCAAAGAGTAGCTCAAAATATAAAGTCCATAAAAATGTAAAAAAAATACTAAGGTTAGAAATTAAAAATAAATTAAACCAATTTAAAACATATCAACTTTTTGCTACGAGAGTAAAAAAATCTAAAATTAAATTACAAAGAATATTAAAAAAAATTAAATCATCTAATACTGAAATAGTTGGTTATGGTGCAACTTATAAGTCGGCTACTGTATATAATTATTGTGGTATAAATAAAAAAAAAATCAGTTACATCATTGATACAACAAAGAATAAACAAAATAAATTCACTCCTGGCTCGCATATAGAAATAAAATCTCCTCAAAAAGGATTTAATGATAAGTTAAATATCAAGTTTGCTTTTTTAGGAGCATGGAATTTTAAAAAAGAAATATTAAAAAAGGAGATGAAATATATTAAGAATGGCGGGTCTTTTATAACACATGTTCCTGAACCACGAATTATTAATTTAAAAAATGTTAATAGAGAAATTAGATAGATGGTATAAATTTATCCAAAAAAGAGATTATCTAAAAATTAAGATAAAAAAAATTAATGATCTTAAAGGTTGGACTTTAAATAATTTTGAAGTTTGTAATGATAAAAAATATTTTTTTAATATAAGTTTCTTTAAGGTAAATATAGGAAAAAATACGATTTTTACTCCTCTAATTTGTCAAAAAGAAACTGGCATACTTGGTATAATAAAATCAAAAATTAATTTAGTTGATAAATATTTATTACAAGCAAAAACAGAGCCAGGCAACGTCAACAAAATTCAAATTTCACCTACAGTTCAAGCCACGAAAAGTAATTATACGAGAAAACATAATGGAAAAATTACCCCTTATCTGAATTTTTTTTTGAAAAAAAAGAAACGATCTAAATTAATCACAAAAATTTATCAGATGGAACAAGGTACAAGATATAAAAAAAAATATAATCAAAATATTTTGATAGAAGTTGAAGATTATAAAAATATTAAGATAAAAGACAATTTTAGATGGTTTTCTAAAAATGAAATTTTTGAACTTTTGAAGGAAAAAAATCTTTTGAACATGGATACACTCTCAATCTTTTCTTGTTCAATTAAAAAGAAAAAAATTGATAAATCTCTCCTAAGTTTGAGTGAGATTAATAAAATTTTAAAAAAATATAAAAAAGAAAAATTATATAGGATTAAAAAGATAAACTTAAATAATCTTAATAATTGGATTGTTAAGTTTGGCAAAATTTTTAATAAAAAAGAAAACTTTTTTTTCAATAATTGGAATAAATGTTAAAACCAATAGTAGAGAAATAGACACATGGGATCAGCCAATTATAAAAGATAATAATATTGGTTTCATTGGACTAATTACAAAAGAATTCTATTCCAATATACATTATTTATTAAAAATAGTTCAAGAACCAGGTTATGATTTTCCAGTTTTAACAACTACAATCAATTCTAAAAATATCATTTCTAAAAAAACCTCAGAAGCTAAATTTTTCAGTCACTTCGAAAATAAAAAAAATGTAATATTTGATCAAGTATTATCGGATGAAGGTGGGCGGTTTTTTCATAATCAAAATCGGAATGTGGTGATTAAAATGTCGCTGAAAAAATTTTCTAAACCAAAACATAATTATATTTGGGTATCTCATAACCAATTGGTAGACTTGATAAAAAATAAAGCTATAAGTATCGAATTAAGAAATTTATTTGCATGCTTAAACATACAGAATATAAAATGATAAAAGTTTGGGATTACTTAGATGAATATAAAATTCATCGAAAAGAATTTTTAAATGAAATAGATAGTGTATTTAAAAGTTCCACATTAGTATTTGGACCAAAACTTGCAGAGTTTGAAAAAAAATTTACAAAATTTGTAGGAACTAAATTCGGTTTAGGTGTTGGTAATGGTACAGATGCTTTGTATATAGCTTTAAGGGCTTTAGATATAGGTCATGGGGATGAGGTTATTACTACATCAAATACTGCAGTTCCAACTGTTACAGCAATAGTTAATGCTGGTGCAAAACCGATATTTGTTGATGTGGACAATTTCTATTTGATTGATGTAAAGAAAATTGAAAATAAAATCTCAGCTAAGACTAAAGCAATTATGCCAGTTCATTTGTATGGTCAATCATGTGACATGGATGAAATTAATAGAATTGCAAAAAAACATAAAATTAAAGTGATTGAAGATTGTGCACAATCTCATGGTGCTCTTTACAAAAGTAAGGCAACTGGCTCATTAGGTGATATTGGTTGTTTTTCTTTTTACCCTACAAAAATATTGGGCGGCTACGGTGATGGTGGGTTTATAACAACTAATAATGAAAAATTATTTGATAAAATGATGAGAATAAGATTTTTAGGTATGGAGAGAAAAAAAATGTCCTCTGGACATTGGAATGGAAAATATTATGCAATTGAACATGGAACTAACTCGAGATTGGATGAGGTTCATGCAGCAATCTTATTGGTGAAACTAAAATATTTAAAAAAAAATATTCTTAAAAGAAGGAAAATTGCTAAGCTTTATTATAAGGAATTATATAATACTAAACTGAAGTTACCTAAAGTAAATAAAAAAAATTTTCATGCTTATTATATTTATGTCGTCCAACATGAAAATAGAGATTTAATTATCGAGGAATTACAGAAGAAAAATATTCATTTAAATATTAGTTATCCATGGCCGATACATATTATGGAGCCATATAAAAATTCTGTATGTGACAATTGTTATTGTCTTGAAAATACAAATATTTTTTCAAAAAAAATATTTTCTCTGCCAATGTATCCTGAACTAACAAGGAAAAAACAGATGATAGTTATCAAAGAATTAAAAAATATCTTAAAAAAATTGGATTAATAATTTATATGGAAATTAAACTTTTTAGATCTGCTACTGTCGGTATACATACAAAGGGTTTTAAAATATTACAAGATCCGTGGTTAACAGATGGCGAATATTATGGATCATGGTCGCATTATCCTTTTTATGATTTAGATAGTAATTTGAATGAAATAAATAAATATGATGCAATATACATAAGTCATATTCATCCAGATCATTGCTCTGAAGAAACACTAAAAAAGATAAATAAAAGTATTCCAGTATATATTCATAAATTTCACTCCAAGTTTTTAAAATTTAAAATTGAAAGATTGGGTTTTAAAGTGATTGAAATAGAAAATGGCAAAAAAATTGATATTGGAAAAGGTATTCATTTGACAATATATGCTGCGGACAACTGTGATCCAAAACTTTGTTATAAATTTACAGCATGTGCGGATATGTCAGCAAAAGAAGGCTCGCAACAAATTGATACTATATCAATAATTGATGATGGAAAAAATACTGTAATGAATGTGAATGATTGCCCTTACGAATTAGCAAAGAATACTTTTTCAAATATTAAGAGAAATTTTGATCATATAGATGTATTACTTCACGGATATGGTGGAGCCGGTCCATTTCCACAGTGTTTTGACAATCTAAATTTGGATCAAAAAATTAAAGCAGCGGCAAATAAGAAAGATCAATTTTTAATGCAAGCTTTAAATTATTTAAAAGATATAAAACCTTCGTTTCATCTACCATTTGCTGGAACCTACACACTATCTGGAAAATTGAGTAAATTGCAAGATTTGAGGGGCATACCAACTATGAAAACAACTCATGAATATTTTAAAAAAAATTTGAGTAAAAATTTGTTAAAAAACACACAAACAATAAAACTAAATCCTGATGATATTTTTGATTTAAATTTAAACGAGTACACAAAACCATTTAAAGATTTAGACTTTGATGATTATAAGACCTATATCAAAAATTACCTATCAGTCAAAAAGCTAGATTATGAAAAATTAGATGAGCCTAATATCGATGAAATTTTCGAACTAGCTAAAGGGGCATACAAAAGATTTAATGATAAAAAATTAATCAACAATGTGAAATTAAATTCTGATATCTATATTAAATTTAAAAAAATGTGTTTATATTTACCTAAAAATAATCATGATATTGATATAATTGATTATGAGAGTATTAATCGAAACTCAAGATATATAATCTATAATACTGATATTAGATTTTTAAAACAGCTACTTAAAGGCCCAAGGTTTGCTCATTGGAATAACGCAGAAATTGGATCCCATATTAATTTTTATCGATCTACAGATGAATATGAGAGAAATTTACACTCTAGCATTTGTTATTTTCATAATTAATATTTACTTATCTCCTCCAAGTCAGCTATTTTAAAATTGTTATTTTCCTCCAACAATTTAACTATTTGTGATGCTTTTAATAAGTCATTGGGAGATCCGGCATCAAGCCAAACAGATCCTCTACCTAATTCGATATTTTCCAATTTTTTTTTCTTTATCAGGATGTTATTAAGATCTGTGATTTCCAACTCACCGCGTCTAGAAGGTTTTAAATTCTTACAAATTTTTAAACAATTATTTTCATAAACATATAAACCTGTTGCTATATTTTTTGACAAAAATTTTTTCGGTTTTTCCACTATCCTGATTATTTGACCTTTATTGTTTTGCTGTATAACTCCAAAGTTACTAGGCTTATTACTTTTTATAGATACAATACAATTTTTCTTTTTAAAAATTTTTTTTAATTGATCAGATAATGATTGACCAAAAAAGAAATTATCTCCAAGCATAAGAACAAAATCTGAGTTATTTATAAATTTTTCAGACTTTAATATTCCGTCAACAATACCTTTTGCCTTTTCTTGTATTTGATAAGATATTTTAATATTAATTTTAATTTTTGAAATTAACCTTTCAATATGGTCTAGAGTATTAGAATCTGAAACTATTTGTATATTTTTTATACCGCCTAACATTAGAACCGATAATGAGTAGAAAAACATTGGCTTGTTATATATTGGTAACAAATGTTTATTTACAGCATATGTAATAGGTTTAAATCTAGTACCAACACCGCCGCATAATAATATCCCTTTTTTTTTCATTGAGATTAACTTTTTTGAAATATGTGCATATTATACATTATTATAACATATTTCATAATTACAAATCATCATATATAAAAATTTATTATGAAAAAAGCGATTGTTACTGGAGGATATGGATTTATAGGTAGTGCTATAGTCAAGAACTTATTAGATAAAAATTTCAAAGTATTAAATATTGATAAGTTAACTTATGCCTCAAATTTAAATAATATTAGTAAATCAAGTAATAATTTTAAAAATCATATTTTTTTGAAAAAGGACATTGCTGATATTAAAATAGAAAAAAAAATAATTAATTTTAATCCGGATTTTTTAATAAATGCTGCAGCCGAAACCCATGTGGATAGTTCAATTAAAAACCCAAATCCGTTCATAGAAACAAACATTCTCGGAACATTTAATCTAATTAAGATAGCAAAAAAAATTAAAAATAAAAAATTTAAATTCATACAAGTTTCAACGGATGAAGTCTTTGGCGATTTAAAAAAAAGTAAAAAAAAATTCAATCTTTCCTCAAGTTATAATCCAAGTTCGCCTTATTCGGCTTCAAAAGCCTCGGCAGATTTAATTTTGAAAAGTTGGTTTAGAACTTTTGACTTGAGAGGCTGTATCACTATAAGTTCTAATAATTATGGACCTAATCAAGATTTTGAAAAACTAATACCAAAAATTATAAAAAAATGTATGTTGAATCAAAAAATACCAATTTACAATAAAGGAAAAGAAAAAAGAAATTGGTTGTATGTTGAAGATAATGCTGAGGCTATTGTAAGAGTTGCGATTAGAGGAAAAAATAAAAAATCTTACTTAATTGGTTCTAATGAATGTTTTGAAAATATATATGTTGCAAAACTCATATGTCGTATTTTTGATAAAATTAAACCAAAATCTAAAAATTACGAAAATAATATTATTTTTGTCAAAGATAGATTAGGTCACGATATAAAATATGATATTGATAACTCAGTTGTCTGCAAAGAGTTGAAATGGAAATGCAAGAACAAATTTAAATATAATATTATAAAAACAATTAATTATTATTTAAATAAGAAATGATTGCTCCTGTACTTTTGATCATTTTTAATAGACCTAGTGAAACAGAAAAATTAATAAAAAAATTAAGTATTTATAAACCAGAGAAAATTTATGTTTTTTCTGATGGTCCCAGAAAATATTCTAAGACTGACTTCATTAATTGTGAAAAAGCAAAATTGATTGTTAAAAAAATATCCTGGAAGTGTGATTTGAAAAAAAATTATCTTAGGAAAAATTTGGGATGTAAGAAGGCTGTTTCAAAAGGTATAAGTTGGTTTTTTAAGCATGAGAAAAGAGGAATAATACTTGAAGATGATTGTATGCCTACAAAAGATTTTTTTGAATTTTGTACTTGGGGATTAAAGAAATTTAATAATAATAATAAGATTGGATCTATAACTGGTAATAATTTTCTAAATGAAAATATTAAAATCAAAAATACATATTATTTCTCAAAATATGCACATTGTTGGGGTTGGGCGACTTGGAGAAATAGATGGAAAATATATGATGGGAATCTGAAATTTTGGAATAAATGGCAAAAATCAAAAAATTTTAAGGATATTTTTAATTCTGATTTGGAAAAAAAATATTGGTTAAAAATTTTTAAAAATGTAAAAAAAAACAAAATTGATAGCTGGGCATATCCATGGAATCTCTGCTTATGGTATAACAATAAAATTATTGTGACCCCCAAATTTAATTTAGTCAGAAATATTGGATTTAGTAAAGATGCAACCCATACCTATTTGAAAAGCGACAATGTTAGTTATCAAGTTAAAAAATTAAGAAAGCCCTATACTAAAGAAATAAATTATAAGATTAATCAACAAGCGGATAATTATGTTTTCAAAAATCATTTTAGAGGGCAAAACTATCTATGGCCATATAGATTTATCTATATTATTAATTTGTTGATAACAAACCCACAATTTTTAATATTTAGAATATTAAGGTTTTTAAAATGATGGATGGTACTTTTAAGAACAATTTTAATTTTTTTTTAAGTTCAATCGAAAAAAAAAGAAAAAAAAATATTTTATTTCTTTTAATTATTTTAATTGTCTCATCTTTATTTGAGTTTTTAACTTTAGGTGCGATTGTTCCATTACTCTCGTCACTTTTAAATACAGGGAATGAATTTTTTCACTTTTTTGAGTTTTTTAAGAGCATTGATTCAGAAAATTTTTTTAATTATTTTTTGTTAATTTTTATAATTTTTATTATTTTTTCAGTCGTTTTTAGAATGATGGTGATAAAATATAATGAAAAATTTTCTGCTTTATTAGCTACAGATTTAAGTTCAAAGATTTTTTATAAAACATTGACACAAGATTATAATATAATAATTGGTCAGAACTCTAATAATTTAATTTCCGGAATGACCGAAAAAATTACTATGTATGCAGGATTAGTGAATCAGTTGCTTAATCTTCTTTCCTCAGTCGTTATCTCTATAGGTATTCTCGTATATTTATTAATTTATGATTACAAAATAACTCTGATTACATTATTTTTTGTATCCATAATTTTTTCTTTTATCATTGTTATAAGTAAATCGTATATCGACAAAAATGGTCAGACAGCTTCAAATTTGTCTGAAAAAAGATTTAAAGTAGTTCAAGAGTCCATAAGTGGTATTAGGGATATAATATTAAGTAACTCTTATAGTTTTTTTCTAAATTCTTATAAAACATTAGAAAAAAAATTTAGATCATCTTTATATAGATTAAATTTTGCTCAAAATTCGCCTAAGATTGTCATTGAGGGGTTTGGTATAATTATTTTGTTAGCTGTAAGTTTTTCTCTATTAAATTCAAATAATAATGAAGGGGAGAAAGAATTTATAATTAATCTAGCAGTATTTGCATTTGCTGCTCAAAAATTATTACCTTTGATTAACACGTTTTATAACTCTTGGGCTGGATTTAAATCGTATATTTATATTGTTAAAGATATTCATTTTTTATTGAGTAGAACTAATAATTTAGAAAAATTAGAAAAAATATCTTTTGAAAATGTTAATTTTAAAAAAAAAATTAGATTTGATAAAGTATCATTTAAGTACAATCTAAAATCAAAAAATATTTTTGAGAATTTAAATATTGAAATTGAACACAATTCTATTAATGGATTAATAGGAAAAACTGGTAGTGGAAAAAGTACACTTATTGATTTGTTGATAGGTTTATTAAGACCCTCTAGTGGAAAAATCTTCATTGATGGGTCAGAGCTGAACGAAAATACTATAAATTCATGGCAACACAAGATTTCTCATGTTCCTCAAAATGCCTTTTTTTTAAATTCTACCTTGAAAGAAAATATTATATTCAATAATTTTGGAAATCAAATTAATGAAAACAAGTTAAAAAAAGTATGTGATGAGGCTAATATAAATCAATTTTTAAATGATCTACCTGATGGTCTTATGACAGAGGTTGGGGAAAAAGGCTTGAATCTTTCCGGTGGGCAAAGACAAAGAATAACAATAGCTAGAGCTCTTTATGCTGATAAACCAATATTAGTTTTAGATGAAGCTACAAACGCTCTAGATTATGAAACTGAAGAACTAATATTAAATAATATCAAAAAAAACTATGAAAACAAAACTATCATATTAGTTTCTCATAGAATTGAAAATTTAAAATATGTAGATAAAATTATAAATTTAAATGAATGAATATTAGATTTTTAAAATATTTTTATTATTCAATCTTCGATATCTTTAAGATTTTTCACAACTTTTATTTTAAAAATAATTTTGTTGTAATTTATCCAAGAATTTTTGGGATCATTTTAAACAATGTGAAAATTTATGATAAGGCCAAAAAGAAAATATTTAATTATAAAGCAAGAAACTATAGCGATATTTTAACAATATATGAGATTTTTTCTGAAGAAAGTTACAATTTAAAAAATTATTTGATTTTCAAAAATATTCAGAATTTTTATCAAAAAATTTTAGAGAATAGAAAAATACCTTTGATTATTGATTGTGGATCAAATATTGGAGCTAGTAGTATTTATTTTTCTAAATTATTTAATAAGTCAAAGATAGCTTTAGTTGAACCAGATCATGATAGTTATCTATTTTCGAAAAAAAATGTAAAAGGAGATAATTTCTTTTTTTTTAATAATGCAGTAAGTAATCGTAATGAAAAAGTGAGATTTGCAAGTGATAAAATTGATAATAGAGCTAGTAAAATATGTTCTTCAAGTAAAGAAGAGGTTAATTGTTTAACAATAGATAGTATTTTAAAAAAAATGAGTGAAAATGATCATATAAATTTTCTGATTAAGATTGATATTGAAGGTTATGAGAATAAGTTATTTGAAGATAATTTTGATTGGCTGGACTCTTTTAAAGTAGTAATAATTGAAATACATGATTGGATGTTACCAAATAAAAGTAACTCATTAAATTTTATGAATGCTTTAGTCTCAACTTCAAAAAATAAAAGAAAAAGAGATCTAATTATTTCAGGTGAGAACTTGATATCAATAAGAATTGATGAAAAATAGATATATTAAATTTAGTAAACCTTTATTAGGTAAAGAGGAAATTACTGCAGTTAAAAAGGTGATATCAAGTGGTTGGTTAACAACAGGCTTTAAAACAAAAGAATTTGAGGATAAATTCAAAAAATATAAAAAATCTAAATATGCATTAGCATTAAACTCTTGTACTGCTGCATTACATTTGAGTTTAGAATTACTCAATTTAAAAAAGAGTGATGAAGTAATAACATCAGCCTTAACTTTTTCGTCTACAATTAACTCAATTATAATAAGTGGAGCAAAGCCAGTGTTAGTTGATGTAAATTTTGAAACTCAAAATATTGATCCATCTCAAATTGAAAAAAAAATAAATAAAAATACTAAAGCAATTTTATTGGTCCATTTCGCGGGAAGACCTTGTGAAATGAAAGAAATTATGAGGATTGTCAGAAAATATAAATTACATTTAATCGAGGACTGTGCTCATGCCATAGAAAGTAAGTACCAAAATAAGCATCTAGGAACATTCGGAACATTTGGTTGCTTTAGTTTTTATGCCACAAAAAATCTTTCAATTGGAGAAGGAGGAATGTTGTTGACAAATAATAAAAAATTATATGACCGAGCAAGAGTGCTATCTCTTCATGGAATGGATAAAGCTGCCTGGAATAGATATGGTAAAACTGGATATAGACATTACGATGTTTCTGAAGTGGGTTATAAATATAATTTAATGGATTTATTATCTGCAATAGGAATTGCTCAATTAAAAAAATTAGAAAAAAATTTTAAAAAAAGAAAAAAAATTTGGGAAAATTATCATGATAATTTTAAATCAAAATCTTTTGACATACCTACATTATGGGATAAGAAAATTTTCAAACATAGTTACCATTTATTTAATATTTATTTTGATAAAAAAAGAGATAATATTAGTAGAGATAAAGCTATCGTAAAATTACATAAAATGAAAATTGGTATTGGAATTCATTATAGAGCGATACCAGACCATTCAATTTATAAAAAATTATTTTCATGGAAAATTGATGATTATCCTAATGCTAAAAAAATCGGAAGACAAACTATTAGTTTGCCTTTGTCACCATCCTTAAAAAAAAAGAAGTTAATAAAGTTATTAATTGTATCAATAAAATTACAAAATAAAAAATTTGAAAAAATTAGCAATTATAACGAGTCATCCAATTCAATATCAAATTCCATTATTTAAAAATTTAAGAAAATATAAGATTAAACCAATAGTATTTTTTGCTTCTAAGCATGGTTTTAAGAAAGAAAAAATTGATAGTGAATTTTTACAAAAAATTAAATGGGATAATAGTAAAAATTTACTAAGTGGATATAAAAGTTATTTTCCAAAAAAACAAAAATATTCAATTGATCAATTCAGACTTTCATTTTCAAATTTAGAAAAGCATTTAAAATTTGAAAATATAAATAATATTTTAATTTTTGGATGGAATAATTTATATTATTTAAAAGCGTTTTACATTGCTTTTAAGAATAAATATAAAATTATCATAAGAACTGAAACAAATTTATACTCTAAATCTAATATTTTTAAAAAATTTTTTAAAAAAATTTTTTTAAAGTTTTTTTTTAAAAAAATTTCAAATTTTTTGTACATAGGAAAATTGAATAAAGAATTTTACTTAAACTTAAAAGTGCCTCAAAAAAAACTCTTTCCTGGATTTTATTTTGTAGACAATAATTTTTTTAAGTTGAGATGCTCAAAAAAAAAGATGAGGAAAAAATTAAGAATTAAAGAAAAAAAAATTATATTATATGTTGGAAAATTTATTAAAAGAAAAAATCCTTTTGAGTTTTTGTATTTAGCAAAATTATTTAAATATAAAAAGAATGTTAAATTTCTTATGATAGGAGATGGAATTCTTAGAGCAGATTGTCAAAGATTCATTATACAAAATAACTTAAAGAATGTTTTAATTAAGGGATTTTTGAACCAAAAAAAACTTAGAGAGTATTATTGGGCAAGTGACTTATTAATAGTCCCATCAAGTTATGAAACTTGGGGACTTAATATTAATGAAGCATTCGCTTCATCGATACCAGTCATAAGCACTAAAAATTGTGGAGCATCCTCGGATTTAATTGTAAATGGATTGACAGGTTATCAATATGAACCTGGAGACTTAAAAAATCTTTCTGACAAAGTAAATTTTATTTTAAATAATAGTCATATTCAAAAAAAATTAATTAAAAATATTAAATCTAAAATTAAAATATACAATATGGATGTAACAATAAACTCTTTGAAAAAAATAATTAATGCATAGTAAGAATATTTTAATCATAGGTTCTAATGAAAAATTTTCTATTGAAAATATGTATCTTAGAGCATTTAAATCTTTAAAGTATAATACAAAATTATTACATGTTTATAATATTAGAAAAAATTTGATTAACAAATTTTTTTGGAAATTTTTTAGATATTTATATTTTTTTTATATAAGAAAAAAGATTTTTAATTATATCCGAAGAAATAATAATTTTGATTTGGTAATTATATTTAAAGGAATATACCTAAAGAAAAATTTTATTAATAAAATCAAGAAAAAAAATAAAAATTTTTCTGTTATAAATATTTTTACTGATAATCCTTTAAATATTGATTATTTTAAAGACATATCAAATCAAAATATTTTAAACTCTATCCCAGAGTTTGATCATCTATTTGTATACTCTCAAAAAATTAAAAAAAAATTAAAAAAAATATACAAAAAAAAAATCTTTTCTTACCTACCTTTTGCTTTTGACAATTTATTAATAACAAAAAAAAAAAGAAATCGTAAAGTTAATTTCGATTTGTCATTTATCGGAACAGCTGACCAAAATAGATATGAAACTCTGATGAAATTAAAAGATTATAAAATTATTCTTGCTGGTGATGGCTGGAACAAATATTTTCTAAGTGATAATATAAAATATATTAAAAATGTAAATTTTTTAAATTATCATAAGATAATAAATACAAGCAAATTTTCTTTAAATCTACTGAGAAAACAAAATAAGTGTTCACATAATATGAAAACATTTGAAATTCCATCAATGGGCGGTCTGTTAGTCACAGAAAAAAACATAGATCAATCTAAATTCTTTCCAGAAAATAAAGCTTGTCTAATGTTTAAGAATATCAAAGATCTTAAACATAAATTAAAAAATTGTGATTTTAGTTCGAAAAAATATAAAAGGATTAAAAAACTAGGAATGAAATTTTCAAGATATAATACTTATAAGGAAAGAGCAAAATACATTCTTAGTAAGATATATGCATAACATATTAAATAAAGTTTTAGGATTAACTTTTTTAATTGTAGGAGTTTTTTTAATTTTAAAAAATAATCAAGATCTTGATGTATTAAGAATAACCTTAGTACTTTTAATGTTTGTACTTTCATTTTTTTTTGTATTTTTACCAATAATTAATAAAAATTTAATTATGAAAATTCCTTTATTTAATCTAATAAATTTTTATTTTTTAGTTTGCTATTTAGGCATTTTCCTCTTTGATAAAAACGAAATTTTCTTAAATTATTACAATGTCAGTCATTATTCAGACTCTATTTCAATATTATTTTTAGGATATTTATTTTTTTTGATTGGCTATTTTATCACAAATTTAATTTTCAAAAAAAAACAAAGAAAAGGTTTTGAATATTTAGATTGTACAGAAAATGAGATTTTGATATTTGGAATTATTTTACTAATTTCAACAACAATTATTTTTTATTTTATGGAATTACAAATGTATATTAATTCTATTGCTCAAATTAAATATCCATCATTATTATTCGGCATTGGTTTATGTTTTCATTACATTTTGATTAAAAAAAATATAAATAACATAATTCTGGTAATTTTACTCTTATTATTAAGTTTACCAATATTCTTAGAATTGTTATCAGGTTTATTCAACTTCCCCTTTATGATAATTTTTCTAATTTATATTTACTATATAATTATAAAAAAGAAAATTAATCTGATACCTCTTTTTATCATTGGTCTAATATTCATTTTTATCAGCATAGGAAAATATGATTACAGGTCTAAAACATGGTTAAATAAAAGCAATGAATTAAGTTTTTTTGATAAATCAAAAATATTTGTGAATACTTATATTTCAAAAAAATCTGACGATTTAAAATTTAATAATATAATTAATAGAAGTGATAATTACAGATTAGAAAGAAGAATATTTCATAGCTATTGGTCTCTGATAATAGTAACTAAAGAAACACCATCAATTATTCCGCATTGGAATGGGTATAGTTATAAAATACTATTATCGAAAATTGTTCCTAGAATTTTTTGGATTGATAAACCATCTGATGAATTGGGTAACGAATTTGGACATAGATATAATAGGTTAACAAAAGATACTGACAAAACAAAAAGAGATAATCTTACCTCTTGGAATATGCCGGTTCTAAATGAATTTTATGTTAATTTTGGATCATTTGGGGTCATATCTGGAATGACCTTAATTGGTATTTTAACTTCTTTATTTCAAAAGTTTTTTTCTAATAATAAAAAAAATAATATTGAGAATATTTTTGCATTTTATATTTTTGCTCCGCTCTTTTTTTTAGAAAGTCATTTATCAATTTTATTTGGTGCACTAATTCAATCTTTATTTTTTTTATTTTTAATTAGTTTTATTTTTTTGTATTTCATAAGAAGGCTCACATGAAAAAAATTTTATGTTTTAGAAATTCTAAATTAGGTGATTATTTAATTTCTATACCTGCATTAGTTTTAATTCGAAAAAAAAATCCTAATTGTAAGATTTACTATTTAACAAGTCGTAGTAAATTTTACAAAAATTTACCAAAAAAATTAGGTAAAAAATTAATCATTGATGAATTTATATTTTATGAAAATAATTTTAAATCCATTATAAGATTATTTTTTAAGCTAAGATCTTTAGAAATACAAAAATTTTATTATTTACAGGAGAAATCAAATTTATACAGAGAATTAAGAGATTTTATTTTCTTTTTTTTAATTAATATAAAAAAAAGATATGGTTTCTTCACAAAAAAAAAAAATTATAAAAAATTTAGTGAAACTATGCAAATTACAGGTAGAGTAGACAAGAAAATAACAAAAAAACAAATAAAATTATTTTCAAAAATATCATTAATAAAAGAAACTCCATTATACAAATTTAATTATATAACTATTTCAATTGGTGGTTTCTCTCAAAAAAAAATTTGGGAAATCAAAAATTGGTCAATTCTTATCAAATTAATTTTATCAAATTATAATTTCAAGATTGTCATATTAGGAACAAAAGAAGATATAGATAGTGCTAGGTATTTATCTTTGATTGATAAAAAAAAGATATTTTCTTTGTGTGGTAAAACAAATATTGAACAACTTCTAAACTTGATTAAATTTTCAAAAATCCATATAACAAATGATAACGGTTCCATGCATATTTCATCTTTATTTTCAAAAAAATCAATTTGTCTATTTAATAATCATGACCCAGAAGGGAAATGGTACCCACTTAATGATAATGCAACAATCATAAGACATAAGCTTGGGATTAGCTTGATAAAACCTATTTTAGTATTTAAAAAAATTAATAAAATTTTAAATTTTTGATATCAGTTTTGTTGAGGACAATTTATTCTTTTTTTTAAACAAAATAACATTTGAGATTTCTTTCCCCACAACATCAGAAAACGAATAATCATCACCTTTAATAATTACATCAGGTTTGATTTTTTTTATTAATTTTTTGGGTGTTTTTTCATTAAAACTTATAATTTTATCAATTAATTTTAGTTTATATAAATTATGTTTTCTGATTTTTAGTTTATTAATTGGTCTATTTCTTCCTTTATTTTTTTTTACACTAACATCTGTATTAATACCTAAGATTAAATTCTTACCAATCTTTCTTGAAAATTTTAATAAATCAATATGACCTTTATGTATTAAGTCAAAAACACCATTAGTAAAAACAACATTTTTTTTAAAATCATTAATTGAAATTTTTCTTATTTTTTTTTTTGATACACATTTTGTGGTTGCATAACTTGACAATTCTACACTAGTAAAAATGTCATGATTATTTATGAAATTGTATAATATACCAGATAATAAAATATCTCCTGCACCAATTACATTTGGATCCTTTATGTTTTTTACTCTATAATAATTTTTTTCACCATACTTATTGAAAGTATAAACACCATTTTTATTGTTTGAAATAATTAACCAATTCCAATTCATTTTATATAATAGATTAAATGCTTTTTTTTCTGAAAATTTACCACACCATTCCTCAAATTTTTCCATATTCGGTTTAACTAAAAAAACATTTTTGAAAGTCTCAGGACTACTTTTAGGATCAACGAAGATAGTACATTGCATTTTCTTTAGGTATTTTATCAAATTATCATTTACAAATCCTTTATTATAATCTGAGATAACAACAAGATCATTTTTTTTTACCCTTTTTTTTATCTCGGTAATATTATTTTTATTTTTTTTATTATCTTCATGATCTCTTCTAAAGATTTGTTTATTTCTATAAAAAAATCTTTCTTTGAGTGTAGAAATTTTTTTTGATTTAATAAGGTATGATTTAATTTTTTCCTTTTTTAAAATACTCTTTATTTTAAATCCATTTTGATCATTACCTATTTCCGCAAATAGTTCATGATTAACTCTTAGAGATTTTAAATTATAAGATAAATTACCTACTCCCCCTAAACTGTAATTTATTTTTTTTAAAACAAAGATATTGATTGGAGCTTCAACAGATCTTTTTTCATAAACACCATCACACCATGAATCAAGCATTATATCTCCAATAATTTTAATCTTTTTTTTCATTAATAGATATATTTTCTAAAATATTTAATTTTTTTAAGATAATTATACCACCATATTTCATCTTTAATAATTCTTTCAATATTTGAATACAAAGGTTTCCAACCAAGAATTTTTTCTGCTTTTTTAATTGAACACACTAATTTAACCGGATCATGTTTTCTATTTTTTTGAAAAATTATTTTTGTCTTTTTTTTTGTTATTTTAAAAGCATATCTTACAACCTCTTTTACAGAATAACTTTTTCCTGACCCAAGGTTAAATATATCACTTCGGCTATTTTTTTTTAGAAGATAATTTATTGATTTTTCAATACCTCTAACAATATCAAAAATATGAATATAATCTCTTAGACATGTTCCATCTTCTGTAGGGTAGTTATTGCCGTAAATTTTAAAAACTTTTTTATTTGAAATGGAGTGAATGAGTAAAGGTATAAGATGAGTTTCTGGACTATGAATTTCACCAATTTTATTTTCAACGATACTTGAAGCAACATTAAAAAATCTTAAGATACAAAATTTTGTAATATTACGATTAAGTTTTTTTACAATTTTTTCACAATAAATTTTTGATTTGCCATAAGAATTTGATGAAAATATTTTTGAAGTTTCTTTAATTTTTAGATCTTTTTTTTTATAAACAGCCGCAGTGCTTGAAAAAATTAAATATGGGATTTTGAGTTTTTTAATACACTCGATTAGTACTTTTGTTACGACATAATTATTTATATAATAATCTTTTTTTTTTTTATCGACTACATCAATCGTTGATTGGGCGCTTAAATGTATAATTATATCTGGTTTTAATTTTTCTAATATTTTAAGTAATTTTATTTTGTTTTTTAAGTTTAACCTTACATATTCAATTTTTTTTGGAATAAACTTGGATTTTTTTTCTTTATCTATTATTGATATAGAATATTTATTATAAAGTACTGAGCTTAGGCAAGATCCAATGTAACCATTCCCGCCAGTAATTAAAATTTTTCTTTTAGTTTGCATAAATAAAATAGTACTAAATATTTTTAATAAATCATGTATAAATCAAACAATGAACATTTCAATAATTGTTGGTGGAAGGTTTCATGCATTTAATTTAGCAGAGCAATTAAATAAAAAAAATCATTTAAAACAATTAATCACAAGTTATCCAAAATATTTAATTGACCGAAAGTATGAGATTTCCATGAATAGGATAAAGAGTATTTATTTTAAGGAAATTATTCAAAGAAGTTTTGTGAATAAATTTTATGATTTTAATGACTTTTTAACTGAATATTTTGATCGCAGGGCAAATTCACTCTTAGATTTTAAAGATTTAGATATTCTAATTGGTTGGTCTAGTTTTAGTTATCATGCTTTTTCAAGCGCAAAAAATATAAAATGTTTAAAAATTTTAGAGAGGGGATCAACTCATATAGAGTTTCAAGACAAAATATTACATGAAGAGTATTTAATTCAAAATATTAAACCTAAATTTATTTCTAAATATATTATTGAAAAAGAAAAAAAAGAATATGAATTAGCCGATTATATAATGGTACCCTCAGAATTCGCTAAAAAAACCTTTTTAGAAAAAGGATTTAATGAGAATAAAATTATTAAAAATTCCTATGGAGTCGATTTAGAGGAATTTAAACCAGATAACTTAATTAGAAATTCTGAGTCAAAATTTAGAATAATTTATACAGGGACAGTTTCAGTAAGAAAAGGAATTATGTATCTTCTTGAAGTATTTGATGATTTAAAATTAGAAAATACTGAATTATTAATAGTTGGAAATATCGAAGAAGATTTAAATAAAGTTTTAAAAAAGTATAAATCTAATAAAAAAATTATATTTAAAAAATCTGTTAAACAATCAGAATTAAAAAAATTTTATGACATTTCCCATGTTTTCGTTACGTGTTCTATTGAGGAAGGTTTGTCGATGGTGCAAATACAGGCGATGTCAAGTGGACTACCGGTTATATGTACCATAAATTCTGGTGGACAAGAAATTGTGAACGAAGGTGTTGATGGGTTTGTTTTACCAATCAGAGATAAGGCAAGATTAAAAGACAAAATACTTTTTCTTTATTATAATAGAAATATTTGTATAGAGATGGGAAAAAAAGCTCAAAAAAAAGCATTTAAACATTTCTCGTGGGAAAAGTATGGACAAAGAGCAATTACTATATATCAAGATTTATTAAATAAATGAAAAAAATAGTTATTACAGGTGGATGTGGTTTTATAGGCTCTCATATTGTTGAGTATTTTCATAAAAATTATCCAAATTCGAAAATTTGTGTTTTAGATAAAATAACTTATGCTGCAAGTGTTGAAAACTTAATAAAAATTAAAAAATCAAAAAGATTAAAAATTTATAAAACAGATATTTTAAATTTTCAAAGGTTAAAGCATATAACTTTAAAAGCAGATCTTGTGATTCACGCGGCAGCAGAAAGTCACGTAGATAACTCTTTCCAATTAAAAGATGATTTTGTGGTAACTAATGTATTGGGAACAAAAAATGTAATGCAAGCATGCAAAGAAAACAATGTCAAAAAAATTTTACATATTAGTACTGATGAAATATATGGTGAAATTTTTAAGGGAAGTTTTGATGAAAATGCTCGATTTAATCCATCAAACCCATACTCGAGCTCTAAAGCGGCAGCTGAAATGATTGTAAACGGCTATATATATTCTTATAATTTGCCAGTAATAATCGTTAGAGCAAATAATATTTTTGGAACAAGACAACATCCTGAAAAACTTATCAGCGGTTGTTGCTGGTCTTTTATTAAAAATAAGAAATTTTCATTACATGGTAAAGGTATTCAAAAAAGGACATTCTTATATGTTGGTGATTTGTGTAAGGCACTTGGAATTTTAGTTCAAAAAGGTAAACTTTATGAAGCCTATAATATTGGATCAAAATTTGAATATAAAAATATAGATATTGTAAAGATAATTGCAAAAGTGAACAAAAGAAATTTTAAAAAATCTGTTAAATATGTTGAGGATCGACCATTTAACGATTTTAGATATAGTATAGATTACAGAAAATTATCCAAATTAGGATGGAAACCTTTAGTAAAAGTTGAAGATAAAATTTTAGAAATTAATAATTGGTATATAAAAAATTTAAAGAGATTTAGTAAAAGATTTTAATGAAAATATTGATAGTTGCTGAAAGTCATTTTAAAGAATATGGCGGTCCTTTTACAGCAATTAATCAAAAAATAGAATATTTTAACAATAAAAATATCAAAACTAAGTTAATTTTTAATAAAACTAACTTTTATAAGTTTAATCTAGATTTACACTTTGTTATCAATGATTATGACATTGTTCATATATATGGAATGTGGAGACCTTTTTTAATTAGAGTTTACCTTTTAGCAAAAAAATTAAAAAAAAAAATTATTGTAAGTCCCATAGGCTACTTAGAGCCGTGGTCACTAAGCCAAAAAAAATAAAAAAAAAAATTGCTTGGTTTTTGTATCAAAAAAAAATTATTGATAATGTTGATTTACTTCATGCAACTAGTGATATAGAAGCTAAAAACTTAGCTAATTTAAAAGTTAAATCTAAGATTAAAATTATTGGTCACGGAATCAAATTAGATGAAAATTTCAAATTAAAAATAAAAAAAAACAAGATTAAGAAAATAATTTTTTTTTCAAGAATTCATAATAAAAAAGGATTGTTAGAATTGATTGAAGTATGGAAAAATTTAAAAGATAATGAGGAATGGAGGTTAGAAATTTTTGGACCTATTTCAGATTTAAATTATTTTAAAAGAATTGAAAGTAGAATAAAAGATTTGAAATTAGAAAAAAGTATTTTTTATTCAGGAGCTGTATTTTCTGAATTTAAGAAAAAAAAAATTTTCAAACATGCTGATGGATTTATACTGCCTAGCAAAAGTGAAAATTTTGGAATTTCAATAGGAGAAGCATTATCTTATGGATTGCCTGTTTTGACTACGTTTGAAACACCGTGGAAAATAATAAATGAGTATAAGGCTGGGATTGTATTTGACTTTTCTAAACAAGCTATTGAGTCTACTCTATCAAAATTTATTAATTTATCAGATCTTGAAAGATATGAAATGGGCAATAGGGCATTAGAATTAATCAAAAATAACTTTTCTGCAAAAAATATTTTTAAACAATATGAAACTATGTATAAGGAATTATTTGATGAAAGTTTTGTCAGTATTAAAAACTAAAAATTTTAATCACGGGGGTCCTCCCGAGGTACTAAAGAACCAAATTGAAATAATTAATAAAAAGGGAAGAATAATTAGTATTTTAGAATTAGATTCTTTTTCAATTTTTTTTTTATTAAAATGTTTATTTTTGAGATATCATAGACTAAGAATTTATAAGTTTTTGAAGAAATTTGATTTGGTTCATTTTCATGAGATTTGGTCAATAAAAGTAATTTTTATAATTTTTTTTTTGAATAAGCTATTGATTAAGCATTTTTTTGTTGGTCACGGTTATCTTGATACTTGGTCGATTAATCAGAAATTCTTTAAAAAAAAAATCTTTATATTTTTCTTTTTACAAAGAGCTTTTAATTCTTCAAACGCATCATTTTTTTCAACTCAAAGTGAGTATTTAGAAGTTCTTAAAAATATTAAGGTTCATAATACCTTTATTATTCCTAACGGAATTTCATTAGAAAAATATAAAAAAAGAGAATTAGTCAATAAGCTTACAAAAAAAAAAATTTTATTTTTTGGAAGAATACATCCAAAAAAAGGTTTGGATTTATTGATTGAAACTATCAAAGATTTACCTGAAAATTATTTTGATGAATTTAGTTTTGAAATTACTGGTCCAGGAGATAATAGTTATATTGAGAATTTAAAAAGTTTAATTAAAAGATATTCTTTAGAGAATAAAGTAAAATATAATTATCCAATTTACAGAGAAAATAAAATTGAATATCTTAAAAATAACGATGTTTTTATTCTTCCCTCATTTGAAGAAGGTGATTCAATTGCGCTAAAGGAAGCTCTAGGGTCATACTTACCTGTAATAATTTCAAAACAATGCAGATTAGATGTAGTTGAGGAATATAAAGCGGGTATTGTAATTGAGACTAATAAAAAAAGTTTGTATGACGGACTGATGTTATTAAAAACTAAAAATCTCGTAGAAATGGGTAATCAAGCAAGAAAATTAATTGAAGAAAATTATGATAATAGAATCTGCTCAGAAAGGCTGTATCAAATATATAGTGATATTTATAATGGAAGTAAAAATTCTACCGACTGGGTTTTATAAATGTCTAATAAGTATATTTTAGGATTAAATTTCTTACATTCGGACTCCTCTGCATGTATTTTTAAAAATGAGTTTTTAGTTGCAGCATCTGAAGAGGAAAGATTTACAAGAAAAAAACATACATCAAATTTTCCAAAAGAGTCAATAAAATTTTGTCTAAATAAAGCAAAAATTAAAATTTCAGATATTGACTATGTTACAATCAACACAAATCCATACAATGATATTTTTAAAAAAATTTTTTTTGTTTTAACAAATCCGTCTTCAATTAAAATTGCAGCATCAAGTTTAAGAAATTCTAAAAAAAAAATTAATATTCACAAAATATTGTCAAATATTGATGATAAAGATACTTTCAAAGGGAAAGTAAAATTTATTGACCATCATGAGTCACACATAGCTTCTTCATTGTATTTTAGTAAGTATAATGAATGTGCAAATTTATCAATAGATGGATTTGGTGACTTTGCAAGTTGTGCATATGGAGTATTTAAAAATAATTTTTTAACTATAGATGAAAAAATAAATTTTCCACATTCTTTAGGAATCTTTTATCAATCTTTAACACAGTTTTTAGGTTTTAAATCATATGGGGATGAATATAAGTTAATGGGACTTTCTTCGTATGGAAAACCTAAATATGTTAACGAAATTTCAAAATTGATAAATAAAACAAATAAAGGTTTTAAACTTAACTTAGACTATTTCCTTCATCATAAAAAAAGAATATTTAACATAAATAAGGATGGTCAATTTATTTATGAAAACTTATACTCCGAAAAGATAATCGAATTAATTGGCGAACCAAGAAAAACTGATGAAAAAATCACTCAAAAACATTTAGATTTAGCAAACTCAACGCAACAAGTTTATGAAAATATTTTATTTCACTTAACGAATATTCTTTATCACAAATACAAAACTGAAAAACTTACCATTTCGGGTGGGTGTGCAATGAATTCTTTAGCTAATGGAAAAATTATTCACAATTCAAAATTTAAAGAAATATATGTTTCACCAAGTCCAGGTGATGCTGGCGGTAGCATTGGGTCAGCAAGCATATTAATTAAACGTAAATTTAATAAAATTACTAAAGTTGAAAATTACTCTTACTTAGGCCCTGAGTATTCCAATGATTATATATCAAAAATAATTGATCAAAAAAATTTAAACAACAAATACAATATTAAGTTTATTGAATATGATAAAATGTATTCATACATCGCAAATCAGTTAATAAACGGAATGATTGTTGGTTGGTTTCAAGGTAAAACAGAATGGGGACCAAGAGCTCTTGGCAACAGGTCGATACTAGCTGACCCAAGAAATAAAAATATAAAAGATATTATAAATTCAAAAATAAAGAAAAGAGAAAGTTTTAGACCATTTGCCCCTTCGATTTTAAAGGATCATGTTTTCAATTGGTTTGAGGAAGAAAGTAGTATACCATTTATGAGTGAAGTAAAATTAATCAGAAAAGAAAAAAGAGAATTAATACCTGGAGTAACACATGTAGATGGCTCTGGGAGATTACAAACAGTGACAAAAGATCAAAATTTGCATTATTTTAATCTTATAAAAGCTTTCTTCGATAAAACCACGGTACCAATAATCTTAAATACTTCATTTAACGAGAACGAACCAATTGTTAACAAACCAATAGAGGCGATTGATTGTTATCAAAGAACAAATATTGATACTTTAGTTTTAGGAAATTGGGTAGTCGAAAGAAAGTAAATAGAATGAAAATATCTGTAATTACAATTTGTCTAAACAGTGAAAAAACAATAGAAAAAACAATCAAGTCAGTCTTAGAGCAGAAGTATGAAAATATTGAGTATATAGTTATAGATGGTGGTTCTTCGGATAAAACACTTAATATATTGCATAAATATAGGTCAAAAATTTCTAAAGTAACCTCAGAAAAAGATAAAGGAATTTATGATGCAATTAATAAAGGTATAAAACTTTCTACGGGAGAAATAGTATCAGTATTACACTCAGATGATTATTACTATAATAGTGATGTTTTAAATGATGTAGTCAGTTTTTTTTCTAAAGAAAAAGAAATCGATTGTTTGATTGGTACCACAATCATGATTAGAAATAATAAAATATTGAGAAAATATTCACCAAAAAACTTTAAAAAATGGATGATGTATTTAGGCATTTCTCCCCCACATCCGTCTTCATTCTTCAAAAGAAAAGTTTATGATATTTGCGGTTTGTATAATATAAACTACAAAATTGCTGGTGATTTTGATTTTTTTTTAAGAACCTTATTTAAAAAAAATATCTATTTTAAAAAAATTGGTTTCCCTTTTGTAATTATGCAGTATGGGGGAAAAAGTACTCAGTCTTTAAAGAATAATTTAATTTCGTCAAAAGAAATTCTAAGATCTTTCAAAGAAAACAATTTATATAATACTTCCCTTTTAATTTATCTAAGGTTTCCTATTAAATTAATGCAATTTATTTTCAAAAAATGAGTACAAATAACTTACCAATTAAATTTTATTCTTTTTTAATTTCAATAATTCCTATTGTTTTAATAACTGGTCCATTTTTACCTGATTTATTTCTGGTAATTGTAGGAATTGGTTATTTAGGGTTAACTTACAGAGAGAAAGAATTTCTAGATTTTTCTAACTTATATTTAAAGTTATTTTTTTTTGTTTGTATATATTTAATAATCCTTTCAATAGTATCATTAAACTTCGACTCATTTAAAAGTAGTATTTTTTATTTTAGATTCGGATTATTTTCATTAGCTTTAAGTTTCTTTGTATTTCAAAATCCAAAAATAATAAAAAATTTGTTATATATTTTTATTATTGTGTATTTTACTTTATTTATAGATACTATCTATCAATTCTTCTATTCCAAAAATATAATAGGATTTGAATATTCGAACCCCCAAAATTTTAGAATTACAAGTTTTTTTGGTGATGATGAAGTTTTAGGCAGCTACACTGCAAGATTTTTTCCATTATTTTTATTTTTAATTTTATATAGTTATAAATTGAGCATATCAAAAAAAGCACATGTTATGATCTCTTTAGTTACAATTATTTCTTTTGTAATAGTTTTGATGAGTGGGGAGAGGACCTCATTAGCTTTATTTATATTGGTATTTTCATTTATTTTTTTTTCATCAAAAAATTTTAGAAAAGTTCTTTTCATCCCACTTATTTCAATTGTTATAGTATTTATTTTAACTGTTTCCCTCAGTGATAAAATCAAAAACCGTGTATTGACTCAAACAATGGATCAAATGGGTCTTAGCTCTAAAAGTGAAAGATTGGTAATTTTTAGCAAGACATATGAAGGTCATTATTTGTTGGCATTAAAAATGTTCAAAGAAAAACCAATTTTTGGGCATGGTCCAAAAATGTTTAGATTTTATTGCTCCAAAGAAGAAAATAAGGAGGAAAATTTTGTAGTAAATCATGCATGTTCAACTCATCCTCATAATTTTTACGCACAAGTTTTAGCAGAAACTGGAATTATCGGTTTATTTATTTTATTAGGTATTTTTATTTATATTTCATTTTTGTTTTTTAAAAATCTTTATTTTCAAATAATTAAAAAACAACAACTTATTTCAGATATGGCAATTTGTTTGTTGGCTTCCTATTTCATGACTTTATTCCCTTTTATCCCATCTGGTAATTTTTTTAATAATTGGTTATCTGTAATAGTTTATTTTCCACTTGGTTTTTTATTATATACTATAAAAGAAAAAAAATTTTATGTATGAAATTATTTTAATTACTTTTGTAATAATTAATTTACCTATTTTAGTTTTATTCAATCAAATTACAAAATATATAAATATTTATGATGAGGGAGATAATGTTAGAAAATTTCAAAGAAGAAAAGTAGCATTGTTTGGTGGAATTATTTTTACCTATAATTTACTAATTTTTTTTTTTATTGATAATTTTTTTCAACTTAAACTTTTTAATAATTACTATGATACCAGAGAATTTTCTTCATTAATTTTAGGAATAATTCTTTTTTTTTCAATTGGATTATATGATGATAAATTTAACTTAAGTGCAAACAAAAAATTATTTTTAAATTCTTTTGTAATTTTATTATTAATTCTATTGGATGATAGATTGATTATAAAAAACTTAAATTTTTCTTTTATAGAGCACCCAATAGATTTGAGAAATTTTTCATATATGTTTACAATTTTATGCATATTACTTCTTATAAATGCATTAAATATGTTTGATGGGGTTAATTTACAAACTGGAATTTATTCAATTATTGTTTTTATAATATTTATTTTAAAAGGTATATTTGTACAATTGAGTTTAATTTTAATTTTTATTACTCTCTTTTTTTTATATTTTAATTTAAAAAATAGAGCTTTTCTAGGCGACAGCGGTACTCAATTATTAGCTTTTTTAATCTCTTATATTTTTATAAAATCGTATAATTATGGAAATTCATTTAATCCTGAGGAAATTTTTATTATCCTTGCTATACCAGGATTAGATATGTTTAGATTGTTTATACTAAGACTTATAAATGGAAAAAACCCTTTTTATCCTGATACAAATCATATTCATCATATACTATTAAATAAATTTGAAAAATATTACGCAGTTGTTTTAGTTCAAATATTTATAATTTTTAATATTATTTTTTACTATTATGTAGAAATGAAAATATTATCTATTATCATAACAACTATTCTATACATAATATTTATAATATTGATTAAAAAAAAAGTTACTTAACTTAATTTTATGAAAAAAAAAATTTTTTGCTTTGATCTTGATAATGTAATCTGTAAGACCTCCGGAAATAATTATAAAAAAAGTATTCCAATTAAGAGGAATATTGAAGTCATAAATCAATTGTACGAAAAAGGATATTATATAAAGATTTTTACCGCAAGATTCATGGGTAGAACAAATGATAATGTTTCTAAAGCAAAGAAATTAGCTAAAGAAATTACAAATAGGCAGCTTAAAGAATGGAAAGTAAATTATCATAAAGTTATTTTTGGAAAACCTAGTTTTGATGTTTATATAGATGATAAAAGTTTTTTTTTTGATAAAAACTGGTCAATGAAGTTAAAGAAAAAAGTATTATGAAAAAACTAGATCAATTTATTTATACATATCAGAATCAAATTTTTAAACTATTTGAAATCGATAACTTACAATTGACTAAAATAAGAAAAAGTTTGAATTTGATAAAACAAATAAAAAAAAATAAAAAAAAAATAATAATTGTAGGTAATGGTGGCAGTGCGGCAATTGCAAGTCATTTTAGCGTGGATATGACAAAAAATGGAAGTGTTAGATGTGTTAATTTTAATGAGAGTGATTTGATAACATGTTTTGGTAATGATTATGGTTATGAAAATTGGGTTAAGGAATCAATAAAATTTTATGCTGACCCCGGTGATTTAATAATTTTAATTTCATCAAGTGGAAAGTCTAAAAATATGATTAACGCTGCTAAATTTGCAAAAAAAAGAAAAAATAAAATAATTACTTACACAGGTTTTAGTGGAAAAAATAACTTAAAAAAGTATGGAAATATAAACTTTATTGTTAATTCAAATAATTATAATCATATAGAAAATACTCACCAATATCTACTGTTAATTCTAGTAGATATTTTTAGAGTCTTCAAATATTAAATTATTTCTTTTATAAAACTTATCTAGTAAATAATAAAAAGATATAATAGATAGTGGAACTAAATGTTTAGATGTAGACCAAGCAATTATAAATGGAAAAGTATAAGAACCAATTATAATTAAAAACAATAGATCATTATATAAATTAAATCTTTTTTTAATAAGTGCCTTTGTAATTAAAAATATAGAAAATATGATAGATAAATTAATAAATATTTTATTTGGTATTGATGAGTATCTTATCGAATTGTCAAAATTACCATTCTTATCAGGTAGTGCCGCATCACGATTTATATGAAATAATATAAATTCAATTTTTTTTGGAAAAGTTGAAATATATTTAATAATATTTTCTTTTTCAGATAAAAAATCACGATTTTTTTTTTTATAGTAATCGCTTAATTCCCACTCATTTTTAATATTTTTTGGGTATTTAATATTATAATGAATTATATCTAAAGACTTTTTAGGAAAATAATCTAAAAAATTTTCATTTAATGCGATATTCATTCCCATTGAGTTTACTGACAACATAGATGACCCAATTGCAACTCTATCTGTCTTTACATAAGAAAAGGATGCCCAAATTATTGCAGCAATTAACGGGCCACAAAGAATATAAAACTTTTGTTGTATGTAATTTTTATCTTTCTCGAATATGATAATGTACAATGGTAAAATTATACATACAAAAAGCATAGAATTTTTTGTTAAGTATAAAAAAAATAACAATAAAGTTGAGATAAAATATTTGTATCTATTTTTTGACATTAAGCACAAAAACAAACAAGGTAACAAAATTGAGATTATACAGTCTGCGTATTCAAAGTTTAGTGATACAAACATATTATAAGGTATTAAATAGACTGAAAAAATAATATATACATTTTTTAAACTTAGACTGTTTGTTTGAACATAATTTTTTATAAAATAGAATAATACAAAAAACATGATCAAGTTTTTGAAAATAATCAAAAAATAAAAATTATTGGTAATGTTTGATAACATATAAATCAGCATAGGTAATAATGGCATCTTCTGCATTACAAATTTTCTACCGATATACTCACCTTCATAAACGTTGTTATTAATCAAATTATTTATTAAGGGGCCATGGCCAAATTGTATGTTGGAAAAAATTAGATTATTACTATTGTCTATGATATTTGGGAATTTACCTACAAACAAACTACAAAATAGTAAACTTGCACAAACAACAAAAACACCCAGTATTAAATATAAATATTTCTCTGACAATAATAGAATAATGTTAATTAATTTTTTTGAATTAGTTGCTTTAATTTGTTTTTTGTTTACTTTCATAAAATAAAATGAAACATATTTTAGATTTATACTACTACTCTTATTTAACAAGAGCTATTGATAAAAGAATAATTTTTGAATACCCAAAACAACAAATTAGATGTCCTGTGCATCTATCAATCGGTCAAGAAGGTATAGCAAGTGGTATAAGTGTTGCTTTAAAAAAAGTAGACATAGTTATGTCTAATCATAGATCGCATGCACACTACCTATCTAAAGGATGCTCAATTGATCCATTTATCGCTGAATTGTACGGAAAAAAAAATGGTGTAAGTGGCGGCAAAGGAGGATCTATGCATCTGATTGATATTAAAAAAAATTTTTACGGATCAACACCTATTGTCGGTAGTACCATACCCATAGCTACAGGCCTCGCATTCTCCAATAAAATAAAAAAAAAAGAAGACAAAATTGTTGTAATTTATTTTGGGGACGGTGCGTTTGAAACAGGAAATTTTCATGAATGTTTAAATTTTGCATCTCTTCATAATTTGAAAATCTTATTTGTATGTGAAAATAATTTTTACTCGGTTTACTCAAGTTTAAACGTGAGACAAAATAAAAATACAAAAATATTTAAAACAGCAAAAAACTATAACATTAAATCATCACAAATGATGGGGTATAAATCTGACTTAATTTACAAAAAAGTAAAATCACTAAGAAATAAAATTATAGAAACCTCTAGACCTTACCTAATAGAGTTTTTAACTTATAGAAATTATGAACACTGTGGTGTTAATAATGATGACGATCTAAATTATAGACCAAAAAAACAAATAAAATTTTGGTATGATAATTGCCCGCTACATTACTTAAAAAATAAATTCAAGAATATGGACAAAAAATTTACAGAAATAGAAAAAATAGTTGATTCGAAAATTTCAAAATCTTTTGTTAAAGCTAAAAGATCTAAATTTCCAAATAAAAATCAATTATCAACTAACGTTTATGCTTAAAAAATTAAAAACATTTTCTGAAATAATGGATGACACTTTTTTAGAAATCTTCAAAAGTGATAAAAAAGTAATTATGTTAGGTCTAGGTATAAATGACCCAAAAAAAATTTTTAATACGACAACAAAAGTATGTAAAAAATTTCCAGAAAGAGTTTTTGATGTGCCAATATCTGAAAATTCTATTACAGGAATAGCTATTGGATGTAGTTTAAATAATCTCAAATCAATAATTACCCACCAAAGGTTAGACTTTTCATTGTTAACTGTTGATCAAATTGTCAATCAAGCAGCAAAATGGTATTATATGTTTGATGGAAAAAAAAGTGTTCCTATAGTCATCAGACTAATTGTAGGAAGAGGCTGGGGTCAAGGTCCTCAACATTCCCAGTCACTCCACAGTATTTTTTCTCATATACCAGGTTTGAAAGTCGTAATGCCATCAACAAGTAGAAGTGCTAAATCTTTAATGAAAGCGGCTGTTAAAGATCCAAATCCTGTTATATTTATTGAACATCGATGGTTACATAATTTAAAATTTAAAGAAAAAATTTCAAAAAATATTGAAAAACTCGGTAAAGCAAAAATATTAAAAAATGGAAAAGATATTACTATAGTTTCGTGTTCGTATATGACTGTAGAAATTCTTAGACTGAGTTCTTATTTGACAAAAAATAGTATAAGTCACGAAATAATTGATTTACAGACAATCTCACCTTTGGATAAAAAAACAATTTTAAAATCAGTTAAAAAGACAAAGAGAATATTAATTTTAGATGTAGGACATAAAAGTTTTGGTCTAAGTTCTGAAATAATTGCTTTAGTGACTGAGAATTTAAGAATTAAGCTAAAAACCATTCCACAAAGAATTGCAAATCCTGATACACCAACACCAACTTCTCATGTTCTTTCAAAAAAATATTATCCAACAAAATATGAAATTTGTTTAAAGATTTTTGAGATGTGTGGAAAAATTAAGAAAATTAACAGAAAAGATTTTCCAGAAGACAAATATTCTGATCAACCATTTAAAGAATTTACAGGACCTTTTTAATTAAGCTGAAAACGATTTTAACCCTTTTATAAATTCTATCCGATCAATTATTTTTGAATTCGCGAAATATTTACTATGAAGTGAGGCAGCTAAATGGCAAAGTATCATAGTCTCTAAATTAGAAAATTTTATTTTTTTCAGTTTATCTAAAATTATTAAATAAGAAAAAAATACATCACCACATCCTATACTATCAATCATATTGTTTATTTTTAGGCTTTTAATAAAATCAATTTTTCTTTTTTCAATACAGTAACTGCCTTGCTTACCAGAAGTTACTATCATTTTCTTAATATTTTTAAATTTCTTTATATTTTTTTTTAGTGTTGAATGTAACTCGTTATTATTATCATTCAAAGAAAGCCGCAATTCATCTTCGTCACAAGATAGAAGCTTTGCATATTTATACTTGGTAAATTTATTATAGCCAAAATTAGAGGAGTTTGCTTGACAATTAATAAATTTATTATTTTTTAAATTATTTATGATTTTACAAACTTTATCAGATATTAGTCCATGGCCAAAATCGGCGATAACGATATTATTAATATTTTTAGCCAAATTAAATAATTTATTCATTATTTTACTTTCGCTTAGTTTATCTAAAGACATCTGATCATTTTCATTAACTTGAAATATTTTAGTTAAGTTATATTCATCAACATATCTTGTCTTAGTTATTAGTCCTGAATTTTCGTTTTCTATATTTACAAATTTTATTTCTTTAAATCTTTTTTTTAATTTTGTAATCTCTTTTTTATTTAGGTGTGTTAACATATTAATATTAGAAAAATATTTAGATAATATCTTTGCAATCATTAAGGACCCACCATCGTAATTTTCAACTTTTTTAAAACGAGTTGATATAATGTTATTTTTTCTTGATTTACCTAAACTTTGAGTAAAAATGAATTTATCTATAATTATATCTCCAAATATAAAAATTGGCTCTTTAATTTTTTTTTCAGTAATCTTTTCAAAATTTATTTTTTTTTTAATAATTATATTTTGCAGTATTTGTTTTTGGTCAATATTAAGTTTATCAAAATTTGAATTGATCAAACTTGAAGATGAGAAATTTATATCTTCAATAATTTTGAACTTAGCCCCCACACTTTTAATAGCATTTAATTCATCTTTGTAATTTTTTAATTGCATTTTAGGAGGAGTTTTATATTCCGCACCCTTAACATAAATTTTTGGCTCTATACCTCTAATTATTTTTTCTGAGCTTTTATTTTTGCTTAAAATTACATAATTCACACAAGATATTTGAGATATTGCCTCCATTCTTAAATTCTCATTAAAAAAAGGTCTATTAATACCTTTATTGACATTTTCATCATTCGTTACTGAAACTATAAGACAGTCGCCTAAAGATTTTGCTTTTTTTAAATATCTTAAATGTCCGATATGTAGAAGATCAAATACACCATGAGCTAAAACTATTTTTTTATATTTTTTTTTAATTTCTTTTAGTGTTGAATCGTCTAATGTAAGAATTTTTGTCATATATGAATATTTTTTTGATACTAACACTTACTACTATAATTTTCATTTTAATAACAGTCAGATATTTTGAATTTTTTAAAAAACTTCATTTAGCAATAGCTAGTCTGCTTTTTTTTTTAATATTGAACATATCTTTACAAAAATATTTTAACAATGAAATAAATTTTCTAGGTATAATATTTCAATTTGGAATTATTGTTGCATTTCGAATTCATTCTAATCTTTTTTTTTTAGAAAGCCCCACATTATTACTTTCTAAGGTTATTTTAAAAAGAAATGGAATTACCCGAAATAATATGAAGAAAGAATTTTTAAAAAACAGTTTTATAAAAAAGTATCTTTTAATTTTAAAAAAAGAAGATTTTATTTTAGAAAAAAAAAATAATTTTTATATCAAATCAAAAGGTGTGATTTTTTTTAAAAGCTATTATTATTTATTTAAGTTGTTTGTAAAATGATTTTATTTAATTATTTTGTACTTATATTCATTATAAAAATAATAATAACTAAACTAATTAATATAAAAGCTAATCAAATAGCAAATTCACATAAATATTCGACAATTATTACAATAATATTGATAATAATTTATGAGTTAGGATTTGGTAGTTTATTTATAGAAGAAATAATATTAATTATATCAAATTTTTTAATATTCTCTTATATTTTTATAACATTTCCAGGAGGATATGCATCTTCGGTCAGATTAAAAATTTTGTCTAGATTAATAAAAAAAAATAGATCAAAAGAATATTTTGAAAAAAAATTCAATGATACATTTTTATTTAATAATAGATTTTCAAGATTAAAAAAATATAAATTGATATTTAAGAAAAAAAACAAATATTACCTCCAGTCGGAAGAAATTAATTTTTTTATTAAATTCGTAAATATTAATAAGTCGATTTTTAAAAAAATTAACAAAAATAATTAATTAAGCATTTCTTTTTTTAAAACTTTTTCATCAAGTAGTGGTGACATTTCCTCATTTGGTTTACCAAATAAAACTTGAGGTTCCACTCCAAATCTTTCATCTATTTTAATCGTACAGAAAGTTCTTCCTTTTAATTTCAAAATTTTTTTTATTTTTTTACTCATGTGAATATCGTTAGTTAATTTAAATGTTTTAAAACCAAATTTTAATGCATGAAAATTAAAATTAATCTTTGGTAAATCTTTAGATGTGCTTGAGGCAATATGTTTAGACTTTAGCCAAGTATCTTGAGTTTGTCTTATCATTGAGTGTCCACCATTATCTAAGAGAAATATTTTTACATTTAGATTATTATTTTTAAAATTTGACAATTCCTGAAAGTTTAAACTTAATGATCCATCTCCTGTAACAATTATAACATCTCTATTTTTCATTACTAATTTTGTTGCAATACCTGCTGGTAAAGCCCAACCCATTGCAGTATTATTAAAATCATGAAGTAACAATTGGTTTTCCTTAAAGTTAAAAGTTTGGCATAACCAAGCTATCGTACATCCGGTATCTGAAATTATAATTGAATCGCTTCTCATACACTTAGATAAGACTTTAAAAAAGTTATAAGGATTAATATCATTCTTCGAAAAACTTTTTTTGTAATCAAGTGGATATTTATCTTTCCAATTTAATATTTTTTTTTCCACCGATTAATATTCTTGTCGGAAAATTTTATTTTTAATTTATTTATTTTTTTAAAAAAAATTTTTAAGTCTGTGGATATTGACAAATCAATTTTAAATTTATTTTTGAATTTTTTAATCTCATTAATATCAATATCAATCATAATTTTCTTTGCATTTCTTGCAAATGAGGATGGTGGTGTGCCAGTTGCTTTTGTATCTAATCTTGAACCGAGGCTAATTATTAAATCTGAATTTTGAACAGCAAAATTTGAATATCTTTTACCATGAGTACCCCAAGTACCTAAATTATACGGATTATTTTTTTTATTTACAAAATGTGATACAGCCCAGGTCTTTACATAGGGAATATTAAATTTTTTAATAAATTTTTTACATTCGATATATGTATTTGATAAATGCATACCCCAACCTAGTATTAATATCGGTCTTTTTGAGTTAAGAATTAATTTTTTAAATCTTTCAATTTGATTTTTTGATATGTTTTTTTTATTTTTTTTAATAACATATCTTCTTATTTTGGTATCATCGATTATTTCTCTTTGAAGATTATCAGGGATATCTAAAAGCACTGGTCCTTTTCTTCCAGAGTTAGCAATATAATAAGCTTTTTCTAATTCATATAAAATGTCTGAAGATTTTTTTAATTTTACACAATATTTAGTCACACTTTTAAAAAGTGACACACAGTCAGTTTCCTGAAAACCAATTTGTCTTACTTTAAGTTTTCCTTTTGATCTGAAAGTTGCAACTTGACCAGTGATATAAATTACTGGAACTGAGTCAAAATAAGCACCACAAACACCCGTCACTAAATTTGTTGCTCCAGGGCCGCTAGTTGACAATGTGGCCCCAATATTTTGCGTAACTCTGGAATAGGCATCTGCAGCCATAGCACAACTTTGCTCATGTAAAAGTGGTATAGTATTTATTTTATGTTTTTTAGCTGAATCAATTAAATGTAAAGCCGCACCTCCGGTAAAAACAAATACATGGTTAATTTTTTTCTTTTTTAAAAATTTTGCGATTAAATCTGAAACTTTAATTTTCATCTTAAAAATTTATTCTTTGAGCTAATAAAAATACTACCTTCTCTATGAGTATTAGGTAAATCTTGTAATTTTGTAACTTTTTTCCACCCTTTTTTTTGAGAATAAATTTTTAAATTTAATTTTTTTTTCATTTCCCACATTAGTTTTTTATTCAGATGAGTAGATATTTCCATTATTATGTCTGTTTTTTTGAAAGTTTTCTTGTTGAATTTTTTAATAATATCAATTTCTGAACCTTCAGCATCTATTTTAATAAGGTCAAACTTTTCATTTAGACTTTTAGCATCAATAGCATTCACTTTATAAATTTTTTTTTTGCCATAACCTTTTTTTTTATTTTTAATGTAGCTACCTGTTGTATTACCCAGTATTTTTGTAAATTTCACAATAGTATTTTTATTAGAGACAGCCATCTTATTTGCTTTAATTGTGTTGACTTTATTTTTTTTAAATATCTGTTTTGCTATTTTAAAATGGAAATTATCAGGTTCATACATAGTCACATCAAATCCCATTTTTGCCAAAATTAGAGAATGTAATCCGATATTACCTCCTATGTCACACACTTTTTTGTAATAATTTCTCATGTTGTTGTAAAAACAAAATATAATTATCTCATCTAAACCAAATAAATCTATAGAATTTCTATTACCAAAATTAATTAAAGGAAATTTTAAATCAAAATCAAAAAAATTTATTTTTTCATTTTTAATAATTTTTTTTGCAAAGTATAATTTGACAAGTCTTCCAAAAAATTCATGCGTTGCACCTCCAGGAAATTGAAAGCTTGTTTGATTAAAAATGAACTTTATAAATTCATCAATATCAAATCTAATATCTGAATGAATTATGTTATTAAAATCTCTTCTTAATTTATAAATATTTTTATCAAATTTCAAAATTTCTATAAAGTCTTTATCTATATTGTCATTTTGAAGGCTTAAATTCCTCCCATTAAAAAAATTGTTATTACTTTTAATGATTAAATTTAACTTTTTTGAAAAATCTTTTGGTTTAAATTTATTTGTAAGCCTTTTTTCTTTATATTCCTCATATTTTACTTTGAATTTTTTAGAATTTTTTTTAACAATATTGTGAATTTTTGTATCAATAAATCCTGGGCCGATGCAGGTAAATGAAGTATCTTTTATTTCTTTGTTGAAAAGCTCACATAATTTAATTAACCCTATTTTAGCTAAATTATATGATGACAAATTTTCATTATCAGAGTTTGTTGCACCTCCAGAAGTAAAGATTACTTTTGATAAATTTTTATTTTTATAATTAAGTAATTTTTGCAATAAATATATTTGGCTTAAAAAATTTAATTTATAACTTTTAATCCATTCATTAATTTTTACTTTATTAAAAGTACCTATAGGTCCTAAATTTCCAGTTAAGAATATTAAATAATTCCAGTTTCTAATATTCTTGTTACTCAAAAATTCTTTTACTGACAATTTATTTCCCAAATCTAAGTAAATTTGTTTTATTCTTTTATTTTTAATTTTACTTTTGAAATATGTCGATACAATTTCAACATTAGATTTCTTTAATAGATTTATGTAAGATTTGCCAAGATCACTTGAGCCAGATATTATTAAATATTTCATATTTGTTTATGGTATAAACCAAAAATAATCACCAGTATATCCAGTTTCATTAAACAATTCTTTCCATTCTTTAACTGATAAAATTGTTTTTGCTGTAAGATTCCATTCAAACATTTTGTTTTTTTCATCAGCATTATTGTAAGCATCAACAGTTATAAAAGCATCTTTTTTTGATACTCTTTGAATTTCTTTAAGAGCATTTTTACAATCGTTAAGATCTAAATTATGAATTGTATTAATCGAAATAACATAATCAAAACTATTATCCTCATAAGGTAAATTTTTTGCATTAGCAACCTTTAAAAACTTTTTTACTTCTTGTTTTGAATTTTCTATCGCATATTTAGAAACATCAATTCCTTCAATATGAATTTCAGGTATCAAATTTTTGAAATCAAAAACCATAAAACCTTTTGCACATCCAACATCTAAAATTTTGTCGTTAGGATTTATTTTCCAATGATCTCTAAAATCCTCTACTACTTTTTTCCAAAATTTTTCATTATAGTTAAACCCACCATATCCATGTTGCCTACTTCCATCAAAAAAATCTTTGCCAAATTTCCTTGCTATTTTTATATCAATTTCAGTTTTTTTTTGTGCTCTAAGGTTTGTGTCTCTTTTTGTTTTAGGATAGTTCCTTAAAAGATCTATTTCTTTTTTCATAATTTAATATACCATTATTACATATGATTTCTTTTTTAATATGCGCTTTTAATGAAGAAGATAATATAGAAGATACTTATAAAACAATAATCGACACTTTACAATTAGCTAAAATAAATAAATATCAAATCGTTATTATCAATGATGGTAGTTTAGATCTTACAGAAGAAAAAATAAAAAAAATTGTCAATCATGATGATAAAGTCATATTTGAAACCAACTCTATAAATTTAGGATATGGAAAATCTTTAATAAGAGGTCTTAAATTAATTAATAATGATAGGTTTATGATAGTTCCTGGTGATAATGATTTATCTAAGAGTACAATATTATCAGGATTAAAAAATATTGAAAAAGCAGATATGATAATGATGTTTCCGATTAATACAGATAATAGAAATAAAACTAGGAATATTGTGTCAATATTATATAGATTAATTTATTTAATTTTCTTTAATTGTAACGTTAACTATATAAATTCACCATGTATTTATCCTACCGAAAAAGTAAAAAATTTATATTTACACTCTAAAAGGTTTAGTATTATTTCAGAAATAAATACTAAACTTTTATTATCAGATATTAAATACTGTGAAGTGCCTACATTTTTTTCTCTTTCTTTGAGAAATAGAAAAACTGTAACATTAAAGAATTTTTATGACGTTACTTTGTCCTTCTTAAAACTACTAATTGAAATTAAATTTAAAAATAAATCTTTATATTCAAATAGATCAAAAAGAATTAATATTTATTAATTAATTTTTATTAGTGATCTAAAAACATTCCCTTTTTTGAAATCAACAACAGCTTTATTGATCTGTTTCAAAGAATATGTTTTAAAAAGACTTCTTAACATTCTTATATTTGTCTTTTTTAAGATTTTTGTATAAGTATTTAAATTTTTTTCTAAAGAAACATCCATGCCAGAAAAACCAACAATTTTTTTTCCAAATATTAAATCATAAGGATTAATTTGTATTTTATTTCCTCTTTTAGTATTACCAGCAAGTATACACATACCATCATGAGGTAGGTTTTTAATTGCGTAATTCATAACTTTTTGATTTCCTGACACTTCTATATTGACTTTAGTTTTTAAAGTTTTTTTATATTCAATTTTTAATTTTTTTATATTTTTAATGTAGTGAAATTCATCGCAACCAAATTTTTTTGCATGTTTTAAATTTTTTAAATTTTTATCTACGACATAAATATTTTTAAAACCTAAAGCTTTTAAAGCTATTAAGCTCATCATTCCAACACCACCACAACCATAAATACCAATATAACTTTTTTTGTTTAATTTTTTTAAATATTTAAATACAATTCCAAAACCAGTTGGTATCGCACAACCTAATAATGCAGCCACATCCATAGGGATACCTTTAGGAACTTTATAAACTCTATTTTGTCCAATTATTGTGTGTTTTGAAAAGGTACTAATTTGACCTGAATTTACATTTTCTCTATTTTTATCTTTGTATGGAAGGTTTTTCGATTCAATATTATTTTTTTTTATCCATGATAAAAAAACTTTGTCTTTAGGTTTAAATTTCTTTACTTTTTTTCCTACATTCAAAACTTCACCACTTGCCTCATGACCAAGAACGTGAGGTAAATATTTATCTTTACCTTTTTTTCCATCAATTTCATTTATCTGCGACCCACACAAATATGTATACTTAATTTTAATTAATAATTGATCGTCACTAATACTTGGAATTTTTAATTTTTCGATGATTAAAGGTTTTTTTATGTTTCTTAAGACTGCAAATGTGCTAGAAAAATTATTATTCATAATTGATATAATTAATTAATGAAAAAAGTTTTTAACATAATTCAATATATACTACTTTGTTTATTATTATATTATTTATATAAAAACAATTACTTTGATTTAAAGTTTTTGAACTCATTTTTTAATAAAAAAATATTATATATAGTTTTAATTTTTAGTTTCATAACAATTATTCTAAATTCTTATAGATGGATGATTATCCTTAAATCACATAAATTTAGTTTAACTTTTTTTGAAATATTCAAACTTGTATATATAACTTCTTTTTTTAATAATATTTTACCCGGATCATATGGTGGGGATCTAATAAGAATCTTTTATATTTCGAAAATTGCGAAAATAAATAAATTAAAAATCAGCTCTTCGATATTACTGGACAGAATTTATGGTTTACTTGGTCTAATTTTTTTAGGACACTTTGCTTTCTTATTAGTTTCAATCAGGTATGATTATCTTGATTTTTTTATCATATTTAATTTAATATTATTATTAATATTTTTTTTTATATACTTAATAATCAAAAAATTTGTTCTAATAAGAAATTTCACCCATAAGATAAAAAATTTTTTTGAAATAGAATTTGATATTTTTATGAAGTGTATATTTATTTCAATTATATTATTTTTTTTTGTTCACTTGAGTATTTACACTATATCTAAGTATTATTTTGAACTAGATATTAACATATTTATTATTTTTTTTTCTAATACGATTTCAACTTTATCATCTGTGATTCCTATAACTCCCGGAGGTGTTGGTATTGCAGAATTTGTTTATGTGAGAATAAATCAGGATCTTTTTAATATTTATCTTTCAAACTTAGCTAATGTAATAATTTATTTCAGATTGGTAAATATATTAACATGTGTCCCTTCCTTATTTTTATTTATAGGTTATAAATTTCGGAGTATTTAGAAAGATACATATGAACAAAATATTAATAACAGGTGGATGTGGTTATGTAGGCTCTGTTTTAGTCCCGAAGCTATTGAAGTTAAATCATCAGGTTGTTGTATTGGATACGCAATGGTTCGGAGTTAATTTAAAAAAAAATAAGAATTTAACTATAATTAAAAAAGATATAAGAAATATTTCCTCTATTGATTTGAATGGAGTAAAAACTATTTACCATCTAGCGTCAATTGCCAATGACCCAATGGGAGCATTAGATCCTGAGCTCACATGGGAAATTTCTTGCCTTGGAACTATGAAATTATTAGAGGCATCATTAAAAAATAAAGTAAAAAAAATAATTTATGCATCATCATCTTCTGTATATGGAATAAAAAAAGAAAAAAAAGTTGTTGAAAATTTATCATTAGAGCCAATTTCTATATACAATAAAGCAAAAATGGTTGCTGAAAGAATTTTACTATCATATTCTGATCAAATCAATATTTCAATTTTAAGACCTGCAACTGTGTGTGGTATATCACCTAGAATGAGATTAGATGTAAGTGTCAACATGTTAACTTATCAAGCTTTGAGGAGCAAAAAAATTAGAGTTTTTGGGGGTAATCAAGTAAGACCCAACATACATATAGATGACTTAGTTGACTTATATATATTTTTTTTGAAGGATAATAAAAAATTAAATGGAGTATTTAATGCAGGATTTGAAAACCTCTCGATAAAAGAAATAGCGGAAAAAATTTCAAATAAAATCAAAAGTAAAATCATAATTCTAAGAAATGTGAATGATAAAAGAAGTTATAGAGTTGATTCAACAAAATTAATTAAACTTGGATTTAAGCCAAAAAAAAATGTTCAATTCGCAATCGATGAAATAATAAGATATTATCATAATAAAAATAAATTTCGTTCAAATGCCTTTTCAATCAAATGGTTAAAAAAGAAAATTAAATATTTTAAATGAAATATATAATTGTATTGGGATCGAATTCTTTTTCTGGTTCACATTTTGTTAATTTTCTTTTAAAAAAAAATTATAAAGTTATTGCTATAAGTAGATCTGAAGAAAATCCTCAGTATTACTTACCATATGAGATAAATAATAAAAAAAAAATCTTTTATAAATTCAGCATTGGCAAAGATACCAATAAAATATTGAAATTAATAAAGAGGTATAAACCAAAATATTTAATTAATTATGGATCTCAAAGTATGGTTGGAGAAAGTTGGTTAAACCCAGAAGATTGGTTCAAAACTAATTCTTTAAATTTACCAATATTATATAAGAAAATTTTTGAATTAAAAATTTTAAAAAGACTAATCCATATTTCTACCCCAGAAGTATATGGAAGTAAAAAAAACAAATTAAAAGAAAATACTTTGTATGAACCCAGTACACCTTATGCAGTATCTAGAACAACAGTCGATTATTATTTAAAAATTTTAAACGACAATTTTAATTATCCATTTATTATACTAAGAGCCTCAAACGTTTATGGCGAATATCAAAGATTATATAGAATCATACCAAAGACTATAGATTTTTTTCACAATAAAAAAAAAATTCCACTACACGGAGGTGGTAAATCAATTAGATCATTTATTCATATTAGTGATGTTTGTGAGGCTACCTATATAGCTATGAAAAAAGGAAAAAATGGTGAAATTTATCATATTTCATCAGATAATTTTATAAGTATTAAAAAATTACTTATTAAAATCTCAAAAATTTTAAATGTCAATTTTTTCAAGTATACGATAAATGCAAAAGATAGGAAGGGTAAAGATGTTTATTACAAACTAAGCTCCAATAAATTAAAAAAATTAGGATGGATACCTAAAATAAAACTAACAGATGGAATCGATCGTGTGATAAAATGGTATAAAAAAAACAGAAAAAATTTTAAAAAAAACGATTATATTTATATACATAAAAAATGATCAATTTAGAAAATGTAAATGATAAAAATTTAGGATATTTTATATCAAGATTAGATAAGAAAGATTTTGAATTAATTAAGGATATAGTAAAAAATCATTTTGATGAATTAATTAAAAATTTTAAAATTAATAATGTTAATATTAATTTTTCAAATTATCTTGATGAATTTGATCAAAGTAACCATCAGATTTTATTTACAAAAAAAAATAGAGTTTTGCCAAAAAAATATTTGGATATTTTATTAAATAAATTTGAATTATTTAAACATTTAAAACAATTATTTGGGGACTTCGAAATTACTGATGAAGAAAATTTAGGTTTCGGCAATTTTTATTGGAGATTGGTAAGACCCCACCCAAATAAAGATGTAGGAACAATGCATAAAGATAAATGGTTTTGGGATTTAGGAACTGGAAAAATGGATGAAAAGAATTTTAAAAGATACAAATTGTGGATATCAATAATCGGAGAGGGAAAACTTGGTTTTAGATTTGTTTCAGGATCGCCGAATTTAGATTTAAAATATAAAACAAAAACTGCTGATGGTAAAAAAAAACCTGTATTTGATGAGAGTGTACTAAAATCAGAACAGATATCATCATTAGAAGGTGATGCTGGGACTTTTATAGTATTTAACGATGAGCTTTTGCATGGGGGTGAGGTTCTAACTAATAAATTACCAAGAGTTAGTATAGAATGTACTTTTAAAGTAAAAAAAAATTAATTATTTTTCAATTAAAATATAATTTTTTAAATATCTAATTTTTAAATTTTCATCTAATTTATAATGACTACATATTTTCTTTATATACATACAATATCCTTTCTTTGGATAAATAATTTCTAAATCATTAATTTTTTTACTATAAAATTCAGTTTGAATATTTTTTTCATCCATAGAGTAAAATTTAGGCCAAGGATAATTATTGTAATCATTTGGGCTGTTATTAATCCTAACTATATTTTTTATAAAAATAATTGAGATAGATAATATTAATAAAAAACTCATAATTTTATTATGGTAATTTTTGTTGTAATCGACTTTAACTGCAATAAAAGAAAAAGTGAAAGCAATTAAAGATATTAAAAAAGAATAGCCATATCTATACAATGGTGCTTTTATAAACCATGTTATACAACAAATAACAATTATTATGAAATATAAATAAAAAATTTTGTCTATTTTAACATTATTTTTTTTACTTTTAAAAGAAAGAGCTATTATTAGAAGTATGGAGAATAATAGATAAGGTGATATTATTTCAATGATAACCTTTAAATGCACGCTAGACCAAGAATTTATCCAATTTAATTCTTTAATGAATTTTTGAATATCTACAGAATTATTATTTTCTAAATTTGACCAACCTTTTGTCCAAGCTTCTGATGAAATTGAAATATTTTTGACGCTATCCAAATCTACCCATGGTAAACTTTCTAAACATGTTACTGTAATTGGATAAAGCGCACACCCACTTGAAAAAATATTCTTTAAGATCCAAAGAGAAAAAAAAGTACTCAAAAATATAAATCTTCTATTTGTGACTAGTTTGTAAAAATTATTTTTTTTAAAATTAAAAAAATTTAGTAATATAATAAATATTAAAGTTAATTTATTTTGTACTATAAATAATGAGAGAATTAATTTATTTATATGTTCTAAATAATTATTCCTGTTTTTTAAAATCAAAAACTCAGAAACCAAAAAGAAAAGTAAAAAATGAGAGGGAGCATCATTTCCATACTCACTATAACGATTCATTTTGTAAGAGATATATAAGATTATAAATAGTAAAAAATAAAAGTGAAAATTAAAATTGTTTTTTTTTAAGTAGTGATTTAAAAGAGACAAAAAATTTACAATGATTGATGCAGCTATCAAAGCTTGAGCAAAAACTATTCCGTTATTTTGAAAAATTAAATTATTATTTATTGCTGAAAAATATTGTAAAATAGATGTGTGAGCGTATCTAAAATGTAGGTTTGAAATACCAAATATAATTTTTTCAATATTTAATATTCCAGTAAAGGGTAAGTGGTATAAACCAGCGTCAGGTCTATAAACATTACTTTCTAATAACAAAATAGTAATTAATATACTTTTAATAAGTATTAATTTTAGAAAAATAATATTAATAAATTTTTTATAAAATATTATGATTATTGATAAACTTATAATTGGTATCAATGTCGAAATATAGATATTTAAAGGTAAAAAAAAATTAATTAAGAGAGCTATAAAAGATACAAAAATTACACCAAATATTGTAGCTTTTGAATAAGAATATAAATTAAGATTATTTTCAGATGTAAAAAAAAAACCTAAGGGCATTGTAAAAATTATTATTAAACAAGAAAATAAAAAAACTAAAATCATATGAAGCTTTTAACAGTTATAATTCCAGTATACAACGAAAGTAAAACTATAACAAAAATATTAAATAAAGTTATCAAAATAAAAATTTCTAAACAAATTATCTTAGTTGACGATTGCTCAACGGATAATAGCAAAAAAAAAATATTAAATTTAAAATCTAAAATTAATAAGATTATATTTCACAAAAAAAATCTTGGAAAAGGTGCAGCTATAAAAAGTGCTCAAAAATTTGTAAAGGGAAGTTATGTGATTATTCAAGATGCCGATTTAGAATATGATCCAAAAGATTATTTTAAAATAATAAATGTACTAAAAAAAAAACAATTCAAAGTAGTTTACGGGTCAAGAGTTATAGGAAAAAAAAGATATTTTTTAACAAATTTCACTTCTATAATTAGAGTTTTTTTTAATCACCTTTTAACAATTTTATCTAATATATTAAATAACCAAAATCTTACTGATGCGCATACTTGCTACAAAGCTTTTGACACAAAAATTTTTAAAAAAATTAAACTTGAAGAAAATGGTTTTGCTTTTTGCCCTGAGATAACAACTAAAATTGGAAATTTAAATATAGATATTTGTGAGGTACCAATAAACTATAGTGGAAGAGATTATAAAGAAGGTAAAAAAATTACATATCTTGATGGACTTGATGCGATTTACTCTTTGATAAAATATAAATTTTTTAAATAAAATATTAATGTATAAAAAGATTAGTAAATGTAGAGTTTGTAAAAGTAAAAATCTTGAGAATATAATTGATTTAAAAAAACAGTATATTCAAGGATCATTTATAAAAAAAAATTTTCCAAGACCATATTTAAAAAAAATTCCACTTAAATTAATATTATGTAAAAATTGTTCATTAGTGCAATTGCTTCACACTACAAATAAAAATATTTTATATAAAAATTATTGGTATCAATCAGGAATTAACTCAACAATGAAAAAACATTTAAAAAAATTAATAATGGATATTTCTAAATACACGAGAAATTTAAAATCCAAAGTTCTAGACATAGGTTGTAATGATGGAACTTTACTAAATTTCTATGATAAAAAATTCCAAAAATATGGAATTGATCCTAGTCAAATAGTTAATCGAATTAACAAAAGGAAGATAGAGGTCATTAAAGATTTTTTTCCACCAAGAAAAAAAATAAATAAAATTAATAATGTTAAGTTTCAATTAATAACTTCTATAGCCATGTTTTACGATTTAGATGATCCAAACATATTTGTTAAAGAAATAAAGAAATATCTCGAAAAAAATGGAGTATGGGTTTTAGAATTGTCTTACTTAATTGATATGTTAAGATTGAAATCATTTGATACTATTTGCCATGAACATTTAGAATATTATTCGCTAACAAGTTTAAATTATTTAATGAATAATCATGATTTAAAAATCTTTAGAGTTTCTAGAAATAAAATAAATGGTGGTAGTATACGTTGTTATGTGACTCATAAAGAAAACACTAATTTTGATAGCCGTCAAAATAAAAGATATTATGAAAAATTAATTAATAAAGAAAAAAAATTATATATTAAAAACGTGAATATTTATCGGAAATTTTCATCTGATATAGAAATATTAAAATATAAGATTAATCATAAAATAAAGAGTATTTTAAAAAACAAAAAAAATATTTTTATTTTAGGCGCATCTACTAAAGGTAATACTATAATTCAATTTTTGGGTATTGATAAAAAAATTACTCCTTATGCAATTGAGAGAAATAATTTAAAGGTAGGAGCTTGGATTATAGGGACTAATATTAAGATAATTAGTGAAGACGAAGCAAAAAAATATAAAATTGATAATAAGCTAGTACTGCCTTGGCATTTTAGAGAGGAAATTATTAAAAGAGAATTAAATTATATAAAAAGTGGTGGTTCATTAATATTTCCATTACCTAATATATTAATTATAAATAAAAAAAATTATTCAAAATATGTCTAGAAAAATTAATAAATTCTCAAAAATTTTTGTAGCTGGACATAATGGTCTTGTTGGATCTTCAATAGTTAGAAGATTAAAATATTTTGGTTTTAAAAATATATTAACAATAAATCGAGCTAAATTAGATCTTAGAAATCAAAGTGGAGTTGAAAAATTTTTCAAAAAAAATAAACCAGTGGCGGTTATAAATGCAGCTGCTACTGTCGGAGGTATTTATGCTAACAATAAGTACAGAGCAGAATTTATATACAACAACTTAACAATTCAAAATAATATAATTAATAGCTCTTACTTAAATAAAATTCGTAATTTAATATTTTTAGGATCAAGTTGTGTTTATCCGAAAGAATGCAAACAACCAATCAAGGAAGAATATTTACTAAATGGTCCATTGGAGAAAACAAATGAACCTTACGCTGTAGCTAAAATTGCAGGTATAAAGATGTGTGAAAGTTATAATTTACAATATGGTATGAATTATAAGTGTCTGATGCCAACAAACACTTATGGGCCTAATGATAACTATGATTTTTTAAATTCTCATTTTTATCCCGCCTTGATTAAAAAAGTTTATGAAGCAAAAAAAAAAAATAAAAAAGAAATCATTTTATGGGGGAATGGGAAAGCGTTTAGAGAATTGATCTATGTTGATGACTTAGCTGATGCATGTATTTTTTTTCTTCAAAAAAAGACAAAAGAGAGTTTAATAAATATTGGAAGTGGTGAAGAGAGAAGAATTATAGATTATGCAAAATTTATAATTAAAAAAATTGGCATTAAAGTAAAGATTAAATTTGATAAAACAAAACCTAATGGAACTTTAAGAAAAAAACTAGATATAAAGTTAGCTACAAAATATGGATGGAAAGCAAAGGTAGATTTGGATAGGGGATTTAGTAAAGTCTATAAATCTTTTTTAAGTAATTGAATTAATAATTATGAAAAAAAATTTTATCTTTGAAAAGGATAAAGATATATCGACAAAGCATATATCTTTTGAACAACTAGAAAATTATTCTTTAAGAAATACTCTAAGAGATATTTTTGATGAATATTTTAGAAGACCATATTATTTTTTTAAATACAAAAATTTTTTTAAATATCAAGATTATAAGATTGATTTTATTCTTCCCTCTAAAGGATTTTCCCATAAATCTAGGAGAGAAAAATTAAATCAAATGAAAAAGATTCATGGAAAAAGTATATTAAATATTGGTTGTGGAAATGCATTCGATTATCACCTTTGGTTTAAATATATGCCAAAAAAAATTGTAGGCATTGATTTACTCAATTATAAAAATTCTTGGGATAGTGTCTTGAAATATGTAAAAAAAAAAAATGTTAATATTGAAATTAAATTTTATAAAAAAGACTTTAATGAATTTAATTCTAATGAAAAATTTGATTTTATAGTTAGCGATGCAGTTTTCGAACATTGTAAAGACTTAAAAAATGTAATTAAAAAATGTCATAAATTTTTAAAAGATGATGGAATTATGTATGCATCCTATGGACCAATATGGTTTTCTTATGGAGGAGATCATTTTTCTGGAAGGGATAATATGAAAAATGGTTATAATCATTTAATTTTAGAAAAAAAAGATTATCAAAAATATTTTGATTTCAATGTTGGATCTTTTGATTATGAACTTAATCAGGGAGGTGTTGGTGGTATTTTAGTTAAAAATGACTTGTTTTCTAAATTATTGGCAAATGAATATTTTGAAATTTTCAAACAAAATAATTTTCATTCCGAGTTTACTTGTGTTGAGCACTGTCCAATCGGCTATGAATTAATTAAAAAAGATTCTCTATTAAAAAAAAAATTATTAAGTAAATATAAGACCATATACCCAGAAAATTTTTTTTTGAAAAGTCATATTGTTTATTTAAAGAAGATATGAAAGTGTTTTTAGTTTTATGGGGAGACCCAAAGTTTTATCAAACCTTAATTTTTTTGGCTCAGTATTTATCTAAAAAAGGCTTAAAAATATTCATTATTTCAAAAAATACAAAAAAAGATAAAAATATTATCAAAAAAGTTGATTTTGGTAAGAATACAAAAATAATTCAATCTCCAAAACTTTTTTCAGGCCATTCAAATATAATTGATTACGTTTTTTTTCTTTTTTTTCTTTTATTTAAGTACTTATCTATTAAGCCAAAAGATATTATTTTTTTTAACAAAAAAGCTTTATTTAGTTCATTAATATTAACTTGTTTTAAAAACATTGACTCAAAGTTTATATATCATAATTTTGATTTCGAATTGGTCAAAAATGTTAACAATTTTAAAGAGTCCCTTTTAATTAGAGCAGAATTTATATGTTCTAAATTATGTGATTATTTAATCTTTCCTTCTCTAGAAAGATCTAAATTATTTAAAAAAAATTCTAAAAATAATTCTAGCAAAATATTTTATTTAATGAATTGCTTTCCAAAAGATAACAAAATTAAATTCTCTGATAATTTTAAAAAATTTTTAAATAAAAAAAAATTTAACAAGAAAAAAATTATTTGTCATCTTGGATCCGTAGGTCCTGACCATTATCTGGAGGAAATTATTGAAAGCATCAGATTTGTTAAAAACGATGTTATTTTAATAATTGCTGGCATCTCTATTGCTGATTTTTCAATAAGATTAAATAATATTATTTCAAAATTTAATCTTGAGCAAAAAGTCTTTATTTTTGAGGATATAGATAACGAGTATTGGTTTGAAATATTAAAAAAATCAAATTTAGGTCTATGCTTTTACAAAGCTTCTGGTTTAAGTCATCAATATATGGCTGGAACTTCCCAAAAATTTAATAATTATTTGTATTTTAAAATACCAATGATTGTAAATGACAACTTAGATTTTAGAAAATTTAAAAAGAAATATGATATTTATGATATCACTAATCCAGATAACCCCAAAAATGTTGCAAAAAATATTGACAGAATTTTAATTAATAAAAAAAGGTACTCTAAAATAAAGAAAAACATGTTATCAGCTTTTAATAATGAATTAAATTTTGAGTTTCAATATTCTAAAAGTTATGGCAAGTTTTTATAAATCGCTTGCATGATCAATCTCTTCATCAATCATTATTTTGATTAGTTGCTCAAAATTTGTTTTTGGTTTCCATTTAAGTATTTTATGTGCTTTTCTCGAGTCACCTATCAATATATTTACCTCTGCAGGTCTAAAGTTTTTTGGATTAATTTTAATTATTGTTTTATTATTTTTTAAATTAATCAATCTTTCTTTTAATCCACTTCCTCTCCACACAACCTTCATTTTTAGATATTTTGTGGCTTTATTTATAAAATCCTTAATAGAATAGGTTCTTCCAGTTGATATAACATAATCGTCAGGCTTCTTCATTTGAAGCATTTTCCACATAGCCTCAACATATTCTTTTGCATAACCCCAGTCACGTTTTGCATAAATATTACCTAATTCAAAATAATTTATTTCACCTTTTAAAATTTTAACCAATCCAATAATTATCTTTCTTGTAACAAATTCTTCACCTCGTAGGGGAGACTCGTGATTAAATAAGATTCCAGATGTAGCAAATAAGCCGTAAGATTTTCTGTAATTTTGAGTTAAGTAATGAGAGAATACTTTGGATATTGCATAGGGGCTTTGCGGGTTTAATGGTGTTGTTTCTTTTTGTTTTTTTTCAAGAATATCGCCAAACATTTCAGAGGATGAGGCTTGATAAAATTTTATTTTTGGATTTGTTGATCTTATGGTTTCTAAAATTCTTAAAGTACCCAATCCAGTTATATTAGCAGTGTTTAATGGGCTTCTGAAAGAGGTTCCAACAAAAGATTGGGCGGCTAAATTATAAACTTCATTAAATTTATATTTTTTAAAAATTCTTTGTATTTCATAAATTTCACCTAATTCCATTTCTTCAAAGATAATTTTATTTTGAATTCCTAATCTTCGTAATCTCCAATTATCTGATCTTGCTGACCTTCTATCTGTGCCAATTATTTTATAATTCTTTTTTAAAAGAAACTCAGCTAGATAAGCTCCATCTTGTCCAGAAACTCCAGTTATAAGAGCTGTTTTTTTCATTGACAATGATTTATCTTAAAATTTCAAAATAAAAAAGATAATTATTTTAAATTGAATTTACTTTACATTTTAATCTTTTGAGGCTAATAGATGATGCCTGGTGATTATTGCGAAAGGGTAATACCCGATCCCATTCCGAACTCGGAAGTCAAGCCTTTCTGCGCCAATGGTACTTTGTCTTAAGACATGGAA